>Ga0116227_10000528_pt1 | contig 75082 bp, 46 predicted proteins | sample S1TSphgellanicum_FD_89693 | JGI IMG/M metagenome (GOLD analysis project Ga0116227, IMG submission 89693) | Host-associated microbial communities from peat moss isolated from Minnesota, USA - S1T2_Fb - Sphagnum magellanicum MG | ecosystem: Host-associated > Plants > Peat moss > Unclassified...
CCATATAGTGAACCATTTTCACCAATGAAGGTAAGGGCAGTGGAATTATAGTGAACTTAATTCACTTTTATGGTTGCACAGTGAAATAGCCTAGTGAACTACACCACACTTTCCTAGTAGTGATACATGCATCAAAGTTCCATCCCATCAAAACATATTTCAACATAAACAAACAAGCTATTAGACACTTGAAGGAGGAGAAGTAGGGCAAACCAACCATGCATAGAAACCATAATTCCATGTGGCCTCCAAAGCCACCTCCATGTCAATTGTTCTTGATGCATTGATTTGCCCATTTCTTTTATTACAAAACCAAAGTCAAAAGATTCAAGCCCACCCACAATGTTGGGAAGGGACCTAACCCCATCATGCCTTCAAGCTGGACATGAAATCCTAAAGTTGTTGATCTAAATGGTCATGTAGCTAATTTTAAAATTTCACCAATAACTGCAAAACTACCTATGGTGTACACCTGGATGGTAAATACATAAACTTTATCCTATATTTTAATATAAATTTGGAGTAAAACATATCATGAAACTAATACTAATAAAATATGCTCATTCAAATCTATTCATATTTAGATTTAAAACTTTAATCCAATTATGAAAGTATGAGAAAAACATCAAAATAACAAATCTGGCTATGGAATTGAAGCTTTTCTAGAAAACAAAATACTCTTGTTTCATACTCCCACAAAACTCAATGTTCTACAACAATGAGTCATACAATCCTCCTCTTCTTGCCAAAAATGATCATCTTAAAATAATCCTATGATCAATTCAAATTCAAATGGTGATAAAAACTATGTAAATTAGCTATTAATTCTTTGAATAGTAACTAGATAAGTAAATATATACTAACTAACTATCACAATGAATAATTACTCCCCTAACATTACCCCACCCGTACTTTGAATTACGTCTTGGAATTCTAGATCAAAATATTTTTAAAAAGTTAAATCTGATGTTGTTTCTAATCTTGTGAGTCAAAAATTTGATGTTAATATTGTTATATTATAATTTAATCTATCTATACTATAGTTCGATTTATCCATGCACGTACTTCAGATTAAATCCATGGATGATTCTTTGTTGTATTCAAAATTTGTTATTAATATTCTTGGACTTTTGTTGTTAATTGTGCATTTGTTTCGTGATTTATTGTTGTTTGTTCCTATGACTACAACTCTGATGTGATTTGTAATTGTTGTTGTGACTACAAATCTAATGTAATTTGAATTTGCTCCTATTGTTACAGCTCTGATGTTGACTCAATTTGATCCTCATGTATTTCCTAAGTTTTATGTTCTTTAGTTTGTATCTGTTTTCCTATTTTTGTGGCAGCATATGCATATTCTTGAGAACTAACCTCTTGTTAAACATATTATAATGGTTTTAGAATTTGTTCTAATGCATATTTCATACCACCACACTACTAGAAAACATGTGGACAAACCATTACAGACAACCACCCAATTCAACTTTGGGTGGTCTTCACATGACATAAACAACTCATGATTTTGTTGAGTCGGCAGATCCCACCAGAAACTCACCAAAGTGATCATGTAGTGAGAAGCAATGGTGGTTTAAGAATTTTCTGCTTGAAGTGCTTTTGAGCATGGTTGAAAAAATTTCATTCCACCTTTTTAAACCACTTGGGTGATTTTTCTTAAAGGTCATTCTAGGCATTATGCACAAGGTTAACCACCTTACAAGGTAGGTAGGTAGGTAATATAGTTAAGTTATACCTAGGTTAAGGTATCAATTTATACTTAGGTTAGGTAGAATAGGACATGTACTTAAAGTATGTCTATTATAACCTATAGCAACGTTAAGTATATCATAATTTATACATATAGGGTAAGTATATTATAGCCTATGTACCAAGGCTAAATACTAATATATGATTTATTATGTACCTACCTAGGTATATAATGATATATATTTATGTTAAGGTAGGCGAAGCCTATTTAATTACATGTAGCTAACCTCAATATAGCCTAATTTTTACACACCTAGTTTATACATACTTAGGATATATGTATTTAATTTATATGTACATAACATCTACATGCCTATTCTATACATATCTAGCCCTACATATAATCTACATTACTTAAATACCTTACCCTACCTTGCCTATACCCTACATATATCACTATGCCAAAACTCAACATTTATATTGGCACAAAGAAGGCTACTAACCATTTTCTAGTAATATGGTCATATATGCCATGTTTTTGTGTCTATTTGTGTTATTGTAACCCTAGATATGACTACATGATTAAAAGTCTTCATGACTATGTGATTAAAAATCTTCTTCATGAACACCACATAATTATTTAATAATATACAATTTGAAACATTAAAAACTTGTGAATTAAAAAGGGAAAAAAACTAGAAGGTAGACACATGTATATACTTAATAAGCATATTACAAATTTGTAGATGATTAAACACATAATTAGTGCACAAATGAATGACTAATATTTTATATTTTTTAGAAAATTTGCCTTAAAGTCAATAATTATTTAATGTGAATTTATGGTGTATGGTTTAAAATTAATTAAGGGAATTTTTTCTTTTTGAAAAGATTGCCAAAAATGGAAAACAATGTTAAAGTTTTTGAAACCATAAAATTAAATTAAATTGATGCCTAAAATACAATTAAAACATTTAAGTTGGGACTCTTGCACAAAGGTTTATTTAAATGAATATCTTATTTGATTTTTTGACATTAATTAATGAAATATATTCTTATTAATGATATCTAAATATATATATATTTAAAATCCACATGCCCCAAAATGGCATTGTTTTTCATGTTTCCATGTGATGGGTAGCAAATAATATAAATTTTGATCTTTATTCATTTATCAAAGTATTTGGTCATACAACTTGGAATTTTTAAATAATTTATAGTAAATCACACTTAATGAATTGAAAAGAACATTAAAAATAAGATTAAAACTTACTATTCAAAATAACATTTAGTAAAAATTATGAAATTAAAAGGCATGTGTGTAAATTAATAACTATGACATTTAAGTAATTTAAATAATTTTATAACATTTTAAAATGTTGTAAATAATATTATATGTTTCATAGATAACATTATTAATTTAAAAACATTTTTATAACTATAAATAAATATAACATTACATTTATACAATTTTTATTGATTCATTAATTTTTTAAAGGTGGGGAACACATACTCACACACATATACCCAAAACCCCATGTTGATTCAAAATATTTTATTTACAAAAAATTCATGAAAAAAAGAAAAAAGAATCTTCAAGATATCATTGTTGTTCAAATGTATGAAATAGTGAAGATTTAAATGCATTCTCATTCAAATTACTTGACATTTTGGTTTTTAAATTTTCATAAATGTGTAGATCTTGGAAAAATATTTACGATTGAAACTTATTTATTTTCATTTGGACAAAGTATGAAAAATATAATAATGGTCAAAGTTGGGTACTTTTGTATGGGATGTGAAATAATGTTGTAAATTTATCCCATATCCTTTGTCACCAAGTTGAATTTTGTAGATTTTACAACTAGATAAAAAAGTAATACACTACACACAAAACATGCACTAAATATATTCAAATTGCAAATATTATTTGTGATGAGCCAATAAAAAAGGTTTCAAACCAAAAACTAAATAGGATGTTACTTACCTACCTAGGTGGCCTATATCTAGATCTAGTCTAGTAGCCTAGCTTTAGGTTTTGGCCTAATTGTTTACGTTTTAGGTTCCTAAACCTAATTAGGTACCTAGCTTTAGGCCTAGCTTAGGTATAACCTAAATCATTTAGATTCTAGCCACATGGCATAACCTAAGTGGTTAATGTTTAAATGTCACATGGCCTAACTTGGGTGGCCAATGTTTAAATGCCACCTAGTAGAACTTGGATGGCTAATGTTTAAATGCCATGTGGCAAAACTTGGATGGTTGATGTCTAAATGCCATGTTGCAAAACTTAGATGGCCAATGTATATATGCCATGTGGCATAACTTGGATGGCCAATGCTAAATGCCATGAGGTATAACATGGGTGGCCAATGTCTAAATGCCACATGGCTTAGCTTGGGTGGCCAATGTATAAATACCACATGGCATTGGACCGATCAAAATTATGTTTGACCAATCAATTAGGGCTTGACCCTAATGACCACCACACGAAACACCCATAAAACCATTAATTATACACTTGTTGCATGGGCACCTTTTTAAAAAACCATTTAAAAAAAAATTGAACCAAACCACCCAATCGCCAATTCAGTGGTTTCCTTATCCCATTGGGGACCAACCATTACCCTAAACCACTAAGGATACTAGAAACACACTATAGTGGTACCACTACAAAATGAATGGTTTGCACAGTGGTTTAACCACATGTTTTCTAATAATGTGAACCTTCCTCTAGGAACTAACCTTTCCTCCTCTGAGGTTTGTTGGTTTCTCTTCTTTTGTTCTTGTCTCTAATGGTCCTGCACCATCAGAATTCCTTCCCTTTTCTTCTTCATATGAAGTTTCTCGTTCTAGAGTGAGGACTAAAGGTTCGTACAAAAATGATGGTATGACCTTTTCCATCTTTAATATCTTATGCTTGTAGAACTTCTCATTTCTCTATACATTCTTTAGACCTTTTCAATATCTTTCTGGACTATATCTTGCACTACATGCCACCATAGATCTACATCTTTCTTTTCCATTATCAATGCCTTGAATTTTACTTGAAGCAAACTATGTTGCTTTTTGAGTTCATTGTTTTTTCTGAAAACATTATCATAATTGGAGGGCTTAATTTTCTAGGCCTCCTCTAGAACTTTCTGCAACCTTTCATTAAAAGCCATCTACCTCTACAAATTTTTGTCCATTTCTGCTTGCCTTTGGTTAAATTACTTTTGTAATTCATTTTTGGATTGGTATACATTACCAATATCCACTCTGAGCTCCTTTAACTCCTACCGCTTCAAAAAAATTTACTCCATATTCTTGTAATCTCTCTGAAGTTTATTATGTTCCATACTCAAAGAATCCTATTGTTTTCAACTTCTAGTAAGTGGCATTTGTTTGTGTTAGAGTTGCCTGCAAAAAAAAAATTTCCACTATGATCTTTTCCAAATCCTTCTTGTGTTTCTCCTTGTTATTAATCTTATGTTTGATTATCTATAGTTCTACCAATACTTCATTATTTTCATGCTTCTTGACCTACAACTCTATTTTGAGCTTTTGCTTTTTCTCCAAAGCCCCCTGCAAATTCTGAAAAAATTCGTCCTTCTCCTTTATAATCTACTTATTTCTAGTTTCCAAATCAGAAAGTCCAAGTATAATGTTGGTCATTTGTGTGCTATACTTTGTTGCTTGTTGAAACATACTAACAACCCTCCTATGTTCATCTGAGTTTGCTTCTAGCCCTAGTATAGACCCTAGTGTATGAAACATAGGAGTTTGTACCTTGGAATTAATATTTTAAAAACCTAGACTTCTATGTGAAGTCCAAATTTTTCCAAATACATTTGTTCCTATAACAAAACTTAATCTTGAAGGTTGTTACCTTCATTATTTTGTGGTTCTTGAACAAATTGTTGCACTTATAATATATATAGTTCCAGATCATGTATTTGCTCCTCTATTTCCTACTAGGTTTGAAATTCTAGCTCCCTCTTGGGCCATCTTTAATGGTCCTACCCATTTGATATGTTTTCTTACTTTAGAGAGATCCATGGTCTTAGATTGGACTTAGGAGACATTGACTTATCCTTTTGTCTTTGTTATTGTTGTTGTGGTTATTTCTTCGACAACTCTGTTGTTCGTTGATAATTAACATTGCCCCTTATTATAATATCCTTTTGTATTTTCTACCTTTTCAATGTATGTTTTTAGTCACAAACGACTTGCAATTAAAAAGTTTATCCCATATGTTTTGGCTTTCATTTTCATCTTGAAAAGTATATAATTAAATAGGTAAGTGACAACTAACTAGTTAACTAATTAGCTAACTAATGAACTAATAAAATTACTAATTATTTAATGAATAAAATATAGACAAATAGATTAATAAACTTACTAATTAATTATTTAACAACTAAACTAGAAACTAAATAATTATTTATAGTTATAATCATCAATATATTATGATTATTTAATTAATTATATTATTAGTTATTATTAAATATTACTTAATTTATTAGCTAGATAAATTGTAAAAATACTTAATTTTAATTATATATTAAATATAATGATCTATCAACCAATTTAATTAGCTAATAATTGGCTAATATTTTAATAATTAGCTAATTATTAATAACTAATTAATTAATATTTCATAACTAAATAAATTAATATAATAACTGAAATACTCAGTAATGAATCATTATTAACTATTAATTTTAAATATTTAATACTAATTTTTTAAATTTAATATAATTAAAACCTAGCCTATGCTAACAACTTTATTATAATTATTCACATTATTATTTTCATTTTTATAGTTGATAATGAATATAAATGTTAATATCTGATAATAAAAATAACGTTCATTCAATTATTATTGTAGCTAGTTGGTAGCCAAGGTCAACTATTTTATTTTTATTATTCATATTATTACTTCATTCATTATAGTTATTTATGAACTATTACAATAAATATTTTATATTTTCAGTAAGTGTACTTTTCTTTTGAAAATAATTTCTTCATTTGCATAATAATTTATTAAATTTCCAATTTAACTACTCAAGTAATGATTATTAAATAATAGAACTGAAAATAAAATAATATCAATGATTGATTATAATCATTGAGTAATTCATAATTAATAAATATTAATTATAAATTTGAAATGTAAAAACTTAAAACTATAGTAATACTTCATAATTGATTACTTATAATAATAATAATGTAGTTTATAACTAACTTAGGTTAGATATTTTATTATTATTATCATTATTATATATGATTATGTCACTTGTTAGAGCTATTATGATTTATTATAAGTAAATTTTTAAAAAGATAAATAAAAATATTTCTTAATAGATACATTAGTCATTTGAAAATAATTTAATAATAATATGATAATATATTATAAAAGGTTCAGAGTAATTTAGAATGATGAATAAGTGTATATGCAATCGAATAACATGAAGTAAGAGAAGAATGAAAGGGTAGAAGTTATTATGAGAAATTATTGAAGTTAGCCAATAATCTTCAACATAGGACAATAAATAGTTTTCTCATTATTGTTTTCAGATGTGGATTATAACCATATATGCGTGTAACAACAACATGCATGAAAAGAAAAACCTTGCAACAACATAAGGAAATAGCTTTGGTTTGTGAAGAAGGAATTTCTAAAATAGAGGCTATAAGCAATTTGTCAATACCACAAAGTAATAAAACAATATTAGTTTAGAAACCTCAGATAGTTATTAAAAAAATAGGAATGTATTGTACAAACTATCACTAATAGAAATTGGCCAAAATGTAACCTCTTTATTTACGACGATTATTTATTTGCAACTACATTTGGACATTTTTGCAACTATTTTTTATGTTGGTCATATTTATAATTACACTGCAATTAGTTTATGACTATTTTGATGTTCATCCTTACATGTGAACAACATTTAGTTTGGTTTTCATCCCAATTTTTTTTTAATGTCCCATTAATTGCAAATGTGACCAATTTAATTACAACCCTATGAATATACAAAGGTGTATTTTGTGAATTCTAAGGAATATAATTGGATGTAGTAGGATTTATAAATGTATATTTTGAATGTATATGAACAACCATATTACATGTGTATTCAAGTATTATTATTAGCATAAATGGCCTAGGTATTATGGTTAAATTAATTAATGTATTTTTTGAGTATATTAAAATTTTATGTAAGATATTTACTAAATATATTGTGCCCATATTACAAGTTTATACACACCATCTTATTTTATTTCTTAAAATTATTACAAATGACATTATCATCATCATCATTATTATTATTATTATGCGTATTTATATTAATTACATGTAATAATAAACTAAATTTCAAATTTATCTTTGATTTTTTAAATAAAAATAATAGTATTTTACTACATAATGATCATAATGATGATGATATTAGAATGATAGGAAAAGTAATTACATAATTACTGAGATAATTAATAAAAGCTAACTACAATTTTGCAAAAATATAATTTGGGTAGTCTCCCATGTAATTGTTACACCAATCAGACATAATGTTTCTAAAGGCAAAACCAAACAAAATAACAATTTATGCATCTTTTGTTTCACCATTTGCTTTAATGGCTACCTTAAAAACTTTGACATGAACATTTCGATCAAAATCCTTCACATACTCAGGATAGTTAAGTGGCCAATGATAAGACGTGTTTGGTGGTAATGGCTGTCTGCTTGGATTCATCATTAGCAATCCAAAATATCCTAAAGGTCCTAAAGGTCTTGGTGGTTCTAATGGGTTTGATCCACCTCCTCTTAAATCTGATGGTTAACCAACAAAAAAATTTATTCACCTCTCTAGGCATCTTTGTATGCACATTGACATGTTTTGTTCCCCTTGGAGTTTGGGGTCTAAACTTCATACCAACAATAGTATGGGTTGGTGCTGTTACAAATGGAGTTTCTGTAACTATAACCATAGATTGAGACATTGCCATAGAATATAATGGTACATATCTTATTATTTCCATTCTGAAATTAGAAGTTCTTGCATAGGTAATTCCAACATTATTGTCATGTAACATATTGGTGTAGGAGTTGTAGAAATAGGTATTACATCTGCCACAATTTGAGTTTTCATTTCCACTTTGTTATCTTTCCAAATTTGTTCTTTAAATCTATTTGGAATTTTGACCCTCTCATGGTATAGATCCTATGGCTCAACATGTCTATAGTTTTCTACTCTTACATGTTTTTGATTCAATTTTTGGAAATGTTCAACAAATCATTGCTTCACATTATCTTCAATAAATGGATTCATTGATTTGATGTCCAATTTGATGGTAGTATGTGCAACGTAAAGGGTAAGGTCTTGGAATTCTATTCACATTATGAACTCTTTTGTTCCAATCCATTAGAACTCCTCTAACAATGCTTCCATTTTATTGATTAGGTTTAGGTTCACTATACCTTACTCTAACAGCCACATGCTTTTGTTATTATTGGTTTTGCTCATGGTAAGACTATAGTTTTTTGTCTAAATACAAATATTAGTTCAATTGCTCTGGACATTCTGATACGCTAAGTTGCAACTTCTTACTCAACCACATAATGAATTAGAGGTTCAAAATTTTGAGCTCTTTGTTCAAACTCTTCATCTTCATGTTCCTTTCAATAGTAAAGAGGCGAAGTTGATTTGTATTTTGGTATTACTTCCTTTCTTTTTGACTTGTTGAATCTTTATTTCTTCTTCATACATTAGAACATTGATGCATCAGACTTATTGATTCCAGCACAACTCTCTGTCAAAATTTAAATTTTCGATTCTTTCATCTAAACTCAACCTATGAATTTGCATTTCAATTTAACGTTCTTTTCTCTTGGAATTTTGTTGTAAATTTTTGGTGTGCCTTTGTGCTTCACCAGTTTGCACTTCATGAAAAATCTGTGTTGTTTGAGGTGTTTTGTGGTTTATAGGTCTTTTTTTGTTGACGAATGTCTTCATTCAAATTGAGAAACTTTTCTAGGTGTTACAAATTATTGATATATCTAATCACATTCAAATTGTTGTTGATGGCAACGTTATTTTCCATTTGTTTGTGTACTATAACTTGATCTATTGTTTCCTCAAACTTTTAATTACAATTTTATTTCCATCTTTCCACATTCTAATTCAAATCTGAACAAACTTCTACATTTAAACAAAATCCTCACAGTTAGTTACTCTACTTAGATCTACTTCCTAAACAAAAATTTATGATTGAGATTTGAAAAACAAAAAAACAAAAAATGAAACTAAAGTTCAGTGTCAATTTTTTGAATCAAAAATTACAGCAAAACATAAACAACATTTTGAATTTCAAAATGAATTCAAGCCTTAGGATAGTTGCCAAATGGCAAATACAAAATCTTTATCCTATATTTTGATTTAAATTTGGACTAAAGCATATCATGAAACTATACTAATAAAATCTATTCATTTAGATCTAATCATGTCTAGATTCAGAATTTTAATCTAATTATGAAAGTGTGAGAAAAACATCAAAACAACAAATTTAACTATGGAATTGAAGCTTTTCCAAAAATCAAAATATTCTTGTTTCATACTCCCACAAAGTTCAATGTTCTACAACAACGAATCATACAATCCTCTTCTTATTGCCAAAAATGATCATCTTAAAACAGTCTTATGATCAATTCAAATTTGAATGGTGATAAAAATTATGTAAACTAGTTAATAATTCCTAGAACAATAACTAGGTAAGTAAATAGATACTAATTAACTATTACAATGAATAATTATTCCGATAACACCAAATCCCATTTGCCCATTTCGTTGAACTTGAACTACATACATTAACAAACTTGAAAGTAGTGGGGGGAGATAAATATGTTTCCATTTCATTAGTTACTAAAGTGCGATAGCCATCTGGGGTCTCACAATAGCTGCCTAGGCAAAGGGGTGATTGGTTTGACGTTGTTGTTGCAACAATATCATCAAGGAAACTTGGATGGTGTATAGTTGACCGAGCTTTGACATGAGCTTGAAAGAATGCATGCATGGGACACTCGAGCAACCCATCTTTGGCAATGGCATCCCAATTTGGTTTCACATGGATATTTTTTGCAGTGGGCAAGCTAAAAGACGTACCTATGAAATAAACTTCAAGGAGATCCTACCATCTTTAGAGCATTCCCATCCATAGCCCAACTTTACACTGAAAGGAACCAAAAAAAATAAAACATGCAACATCCCATAATAGCAAATCACAAGCTAGTGGAGTTAAAAAGTAAAACATCCTTTTGAGAAGCAGAAGTAGCATGTTGAAATTAGGAAACAATAGTTTTGGCCTCTAAAGGGCCATGTGTATATGATGCACTTTAAAAACCATGAATGTTGTTCCATAAGCTAATCCATCTGAAGACCCCATGATGAAGAAAGGAAGTTCAAGCTAATCATAGCTACAAGTAAAAAATTAATGGATCTGTACATGGTTCATTTTCTTTTTGTGCCCCTATTTGTAGATTATCTTCCACTTGCCCTTTATTCCTACATGTTGCAGCTTTATCAATAATAGTCACAGAGCTCTTGGGGCAGTTAAAGTTGTTGCTTACAAAAGTGATGACAATTCACTCCATTATTAGGTGTGTAAAGTTCAACCTCTCTCCTAGGTCTTACAAGAGGAAGTACATGTATGGACCATGTGCAAAGTTGACAAGCTTGTGTTGCTGCTTGTGTTGGCAGTCCCACTTCCTTTTCCCTAAGATAGCCCTTCAACCATGGTATGAAGGAAGTACCGTTGCTCACTTTGAGATATGAAGAAATTTGACTTACCAATGTTGGAGTTGTGCACACCTCCTCCATATGTTATACTAATGGCTTGGTCCCTTAAAACAAAAATGATGATCCTAACAACAATTTCCCAATTGTTGTTTCTCAATGTAGATGTGATGTAGAAGACTTCATGGACCTTGGCATTAAACCTTCTTATGCAAAAACCCATATCAAAAACCTTGAGCTTGCCATTACCTTGCAATAGGTGCCATCTTTTTCCACAGTCTAACCGTCTTCAACACAAAGAGCCTTGAGAACTTTGTTGTTGTCAAAATGATTTGGCAACATGTAATTATCATAGGAACATAGACTTGCAAAGATTTTTGTAGCAATGGCACATTGTTGTGTTCTCCTCCTCCTTTCAAGTTGGTAATTAGGACCTTGATGTCATTATTATGTCTCTTCTCTCAGCAATAGCTCTAGGTGTGTTGACTTGTTGATGATCTTTAGCTGATACCATTCAAGCCCAATCTCTCGCAACTAGTGAGTCTAATGATCAAACCGTTGCAACAATTTGCATTAGAACATGCAATATTTTAAAACCTACTACAAATGTGTGGCAAAGGAGAATTTTTTTAATAGCTCATGAATCCTATGAAATGTGGCTCAATAAACAATAATTTACTAAAATTTCAATAGGAAGGGACCTTAATTTTTTTTAATTAACATTTTAAAAAATATATAATTTTTGCCAAACTTGAAAAGGTATTATGGTAATTCTTCTTTGTCTTTACCTTTGCTATTTTTTTTCTTTTTTGTTACCTCTACCTATGGAACCCCAAGTTTCTTTTCCCTTCATTCCTTCCTTTATTTTTTCCTTTTCTCTACCTCCACCTCTAGACCCCAACGTTTTCTTTCCTTTTTCATGTCGCTTCCTTTAAACTTGTAATCTTTGCTTCTAAACCTTCTAGAACTTCCTCTTGCCTTTTAATTTGAAATTGAATTATTGAAGTTATGCTTGCAATCCACTAAATTAAACTCTACCTATGATTTTGAACTTGAATATTTTAATTATATTTGTTTAGGCTTAGAAACCCCTCAGGAAAAAAAGGATTTGATGTAATTTTAACCAAAAAAAATCTAGAATTCACATGTGCATAGCTTGTTGGCTTTGAATTTTTTTTGCAATGCCTTAATTCAATTATGCCTTGGTCTTTTATTCAATTTTGGTCCATAAGGTTTGATGTGGTTGTGGGATGCATACCTATCTTTTTTTTTCACCTTCCCCTTTTGTCCACCACTCTCCACATTCTACTGTGTGTTAATGCATTCAAATTGGTTTTGTAGACCTCCATTAAGTTCCAATTTTGGTCCACAAGGATTGATGTGGTCTTTTTTCTAAGGGGAAAAATATGCATGTATCTCTCCCCTTCTCTCCACCATTCCCCACCTTCTACCATGTGGTATGTGCCATATGCATTAAAATTGGTTTTCTACATCTCCCGTAAGCTTCAATTCTAGTCCATAAGGTGTGATGTGATTGCAGGATACATATTTTCTTTTCTTTTTTTCTTCCCTCCTTTCCACCACTCCCCACCTTCCACCATGTGCCATGTCCATTCAATGAAACTTTCTAGGCCTTCCCTTAGCTCCAATTATGGTCCCAAAGGTTTGATGTGGCTATGAAATGCATATGCATCTTTTTTTTTTCTTTTTCCCTTCCTCTCCACCTCTCCGCCTCCCCCCACATGTTGTCATGTGTTATTTGCATTCAAATGAAGCTTTATAAGCTTCCATACACTTCAAATTTGGACCTTAAGGTCTAATGTCGTTATTGAATGCATACTATGTTTTTTTTCTCTTTCCTTTCTCCACATTTTTGTTTCCTTTTTCTCCTCAATTTTTAACTTTAGGTTGTTGTTTGCAAAAGTGGAGGATTGTGTAGTGAAAAAATTTGGTTGTTTCATTTTCTTAATCCAAAGGATTGTGGCCCATGTACTTTGACAAGGGTGGAATGTTTCAAGGCAAAAAGTGGGGTTGGTTGTGTGTTTGTACTAGTTGTGGTGGGGTTGTATGGAACCTTGGGTGCAATGGTGATCAAATACACAATAGTGGAAGGTTGTTAACACGAGCATATTTTTTAGTAATTCATGAACTTTGTAATGGCCAACCCAAACAATGTTTGTGTATTGAAAGAGATAATTGCGATGTCATATGGAGGACTACAATTAATGGTGATGAGGTGTTCATGGATTCATGTAACACCCATGGCAATGTCATTGTCAAATAAGATGAATATGGGTGGTACATTGTGGTAAAAAAGTTTCAACACATGTGGAGTTATATGTGTTTCTTTCAACAACTTCACATTAGAGCCTTTGTTTTCCATAGAAACCAATAGAATGAACAATGAAATATGGTATGTGTTAACTTCTCAGGTGTACATGGGTTGAAGGCCGCACATAAAAAGAAGCCATCAAACAAATAGTGGAGTCTTTGCAGTTGAACACCATGTGCATTATTTGTAGCCACCAATTCACCTTGTATTGTTGTGACAAGAAGTAAGCCATAAACTAAATTGTCCCTTTCGATATGTAAAAGATAATGTATGTTTGGAACAATGGCCAAACTCGTAAATTCAAGATGAAACCTTGAGGGACCAATGGCACAACACTTTGAAAGAATTTAAGACATGAACATCAAATGAAGAGGGAACATAAAGGGTCACATTACAAAATGAGGAGGTGATGACATGCTTCAAGAATATAGATGGACATGTGATACCAAATGTCCTAAAACAATGGCAATCTTTAATTGATGTAACTTTACTCCACTTCCCCACCCCAATCTACCTATGTTGAGTTGGATTCATTGACAACAACCTAGCATGACATCAATCCTTGCCACTACATTCACATAGTTGGAATCAAAGAGAGTGAAAATGGACATCCTCTAAACATAATCCAAGAATTTCAAAATATAACAACCACAATGCAAGTGTGACTTGCTCATGGATTCAAAAATGGTGATTAGTACTTAGAAGGTAAATAAGGAAATTGTTAATAACTTGATAAAAGTTAAGGGATTTGGGGTTTTAAATGAAGAAGAGTTTTAAGCATGGGTTAAAAAGGTTTTGAACCTATAGTTAATAGTCCTTGTCCCACTTGTGGTTAATGGGTTGGCCATATGTTCACCAATGACTTCAATTGAAAATTTCAAATGATATTTGTGCAAGATAATTGCTACTTTAAACAATGTGTTGTAATTGGGTTTTGTGAATTGAAAACTTCTCATCAATCTCCTTCACATGCATTTAAACCCTTTGATGCCCCACTCCATTTTAACCCTTCATATCCAATTGATTCATTGATGCAACTCATAATGAAGATGGTTTTGTCACATATTATGTCCTTTAACTAATTCCATATGAAAGCATCATACATGCAAACATTGTTGTGTTTCATGTACTTATTACATTTAAGGTGTTACCTAAGTGTCAACTTTGAAAGTCAACCAAAAATAATGCAATGTTCGCCTATAAATTATGTGTGACTTGCGATGGTGGGGTCTACAAGTGTTATTAATTCCTCAAATTCCATCAATGTGAAATTGGAAAAAGTCTTAAACAACTTTAGTATCACATTGTGGCAAACATGTTAAGAGCACCTATATTAAATCCATTAATTGGACCACACATTCTTCATGTTCATTGGAGTTGAACAATTCTAAAAAGTTCATAGCAATAATTATTGTTACAAAAGCCACATGATTCCATCTATTTGGTAAATACAAAATCTTTAAACCTATATTCTCATTAAAAATTTGGATTGAAATACAATAAAAATAATATTAACACAATTTGTTCATTCATATCTACTTATAACTAATTTCAGACTTAAAATCTGGTAATGAAAATATGATAAAAAAACATCAAAATAACAACTCTGACTTTCTCTTCTCCAAAAGATATACCTAAAAAAAACAATCCTATGTTCTATTTGAATTCAAATGGTGATAAAAACTATGTAATTTAGCTAGTAATTCTTTAAATAGTAACTAATTAAATAGAAATATATTAATTAATAATTATAGCAACTACTCCCTTAACATTACCCCATTCGTACTCTAAATTATGTCTTGGAATTTTGGATTAAAAATGTGTTAAAAAATCTAAATGTTTTGTTGTTTTTAATCTTGTGATTCAAAAAATCTGATATGTTTATACAATAATCTATTCTATATGTTCTACAATGTGCTCTACTTGTACTTTAAATTGAAGCACTGTATGATTTTTTGTTGTATATAAAATATATTGTTTCTTTTCTAATGCCTTTATTGATAACTATGTAATTGTTTATTGATGGGTTGCACTCTGTTTTTGTGATTGCAACTCTATTATCACATGTAGCTCTTGTTGTAACTTCAAATTTGTTGTGAATTGAGTTTGTTCCTATTGTTGTAACTCTTATACAAGTTATAGTTGTTGGTTTAATTGTAGATCTGATGTAATCTAAGTTTGATCCTATTGCTGTAGCTCTGACACAGGCTCAATCTAACCTTGGAGATCCTCCTGCATTATATGTTCCTTAGGTTGTATCTTCTCTTCTATTTTTGTGGTTGTGAATGCATACTCCTGATAATTGACTTCCTACAAAACAAATTATATTCGTTCTAAAGTTTGTTCAACATCTTCCCTCTTAGGGCTATCCTTTCCTCTTCTGAGGTCTCCTAGCTCCTCTTGAACTCCTACACCTAATGGTCCTACCCCATTTGTATCCCCTATGTTTTTTCCTCATTTGAAGTCTCTAGTTTTGGAGATAAAACTACATGCTCATACTCAAATGATGGCATAACTTTTTCCATCTGAGAAATTTTGTGCATGTACAACCTTTCATTCGTTTCATACTTCATGCATACCTTCCCAATATCATTATAGACAATATCCCAAATTGCATCCCACCATTGTCTTATTATTCTATGGTATTAACAAATTGCTTATGGCTTTTATTTCATAATTTTTTTTTTCACAAACCAAAGCTATTTCCTTATGTTGTTGAACAGTTTCTCTCTTCATATTTGTTGTTTGCTACATGCAGATATGGTTGTAATCCATATCCAAAAACAATAGTTAAGAAATTATATATTGTTTTGTGTTGAAGACTATTGGCCAACTTTAGTAATATCTCATAATAGACTTCCATTCTTCCATTCTTTTCATGCTTCATGTTTTTCAACTGTAGGTAAACTTGTTCATCATTTTGAACTTTTTTGTACCTTTTACAAAAGCTTAGCTGCAATTCTACAAAAGTACAATTTGGATAATCTCCTAGATAATTATTACATCGGTCAAACATAATATCTTTGAGGGTAAAACAAAACATATTAACAACTTTTGCATCATCTGTTTCATTATTTGCTTTAATGGCAACTTTAAATATTTTAACATGAACATTTGGGTTAGAATCCTTGACATACTTAGGATAGTTAAGTGCTCCATGATAGGGTTTGGTGGTAATGGTGACCTACCTGGATGCACCATTAGAAATCCATAATATCTTGGAGGTCCTTGTGGATTTGAGCCACCTCCTCCTTGATTTGATGGCTAACTAGTAAAAATTCTGTTCACCTCTCTAGGAAAATCTCCATGCGAATTCACAAATTTTGTTCCCCTTGGAGTGTGTGGTTTGGATTTGATATTACCAATAATAATAATCGATGTTGACACAAATGGAGCTTTAATAACTATAATTATAGAGCGGGGCATTACCATAAAATATAATGGCACAAATCTTACTAGTTCCATTCTAAAATTTGAAGTTTTTACATAGTTAATTCTAATATTATTTTGTTGTAATAGACTTTGTATAAGAGCTATAGAGATAGGTACTACATCTACCCCAGTTTAAGCTTTCATTTTTACTTTGTTATTTCTCCAAATCTGTTTTTTGAATATATTTGGAATTTTGACCTTCTCATGGTACATATCCTCTGGTTCAATAAGTCCATGATTTCCTACTCTTGAAGGTTTTAGATTCAGATTTTGGAAATGCTTAGCAGTTCCTTGCTTCACATTATATTTAATAAATGGACATTCATTGATTTGATGTCCAATCTGATGGCAATATGTGCAACGTGAAAATTTTGGTCTTGGAACTCTATTGACATTATGCATTCCTCTAATACCCTCAGTTGTGACTTCTTGTTAACAACATAATGAATCACAGGTTCAAAAATTTTAACTATTTGTTCAAACTATTCATTCTCCTAACCTTCTCAATAATAAGGAGGTGAAATAAATCTATACCTTAGTACCACTTTTTCCCTTTTTGGCCTATTGAGTCTCTATTATTCTTCTTGAAGTAGAGCATCGAAATCATGCTGTTGCATTATATTTGCTGATTTTAACACAACTCTTTGTCGAGGTTCAGATTCCCAATTCTTTCATATAAACTCAACCTATGAGTCTGCATTTTCAATCTAACATTCTTTTCTCCTATAATTTTGTTGCAAACTGTTGGTGCCCCTCTATGCTTCACCAATTTGCACTTCACAGGGAAATATTAGTGTTTCCTGAGGTGTTCTGTGGCTTGCATGTCTTTTTTCTATCCACAAATGTTTATTAACTATTCAATAAACTTTTTAAGTGTTTCAAATTGCTAATCTACTTGATGTGCATTCTAATTATTGCTAATGGTAGCGCCATTTTCCACTTGTTCATGTAATACAACCTAATCTAATTGTATCCTCAGACTTATAATTACAATTTTATTTTCCATCTCTCCACATCCTAATTCAAATCTGAACAAACTTTTGCATTAGAACAAAATCCTCACAGTTAGCTACTCTATTTAGATATGCTTCTTGAACAAAAAATTATGATAAAGATTTGAAAAGAACTGCAGAAAACGAAACCAAAGTTCACTATCTATGTATAGAAACAAAATTTTTAGCAACAAGACATAAACATCATTTTGAAATTCACTCTGAATTCAGACCTTGGGATGGTCACCAAATGGTAAATACAAAATCTCTAATCTTATATTTTGGTCTAAAATATGGATTGAAATATAATAAAATTAATACTAACATAATTTACTAATTCAGATCTACTTAGAACTAGTTTCAGAATTAAAATCCAGTAATGAAAGTATGATTAAAAAAATCAAAATAACAACTTTGACTATGGAAACAAAGTTGTTCCATAGATCAAAAACATATTTATCTCATATTCCATTAAAGCTCCATATTTTAGAATGATACAATGGTGTCTAATCTCTTTCTCTTCTCCAAAACATATACCTCAAAAAAACAGTCTTATGTTCTATTCAAATTCAAATGGTGATAAAAACTATGTAATCTAGATAGTAATTCCTAAAATAGTAACTAAATAAATAAAAATACATTAACTAATAATTACCACAAACAACTACTCCCTTAACCCTATCCATTTCATTAAATATTTCTTTTGTCATTCCTTGAAAAGGAAAAACTAGATTTTCAACTCCCACCAAGAGAGATCAAGCTTGAAGATGAAACCATAAGTTTCAAATGAGAAGTAAAAAAAAGGGAAAGAAATGGGAGGAGTCCTTTGAGTTTACATAATTTGCTCTTACACCTAACTTTAATAGGTTCATCCACCTTTTTAAAAACTAAATGGGGTTGAATTGTAAATGGGGTAAACATGATATGCATTATTATGTTTTGATTAGGGCTTGAAGGTGAAAGTTTTGGGTTTTAGGATATATAGATTTGGGTGAAGGTGCAAATTTGGGGTTTTGGGTTTTAGGTTTTCATCTTAATTTTTGGGCATGCAATTTGGGGGTTAGGGGTTTATAAATTTGAGTGAAGTTATGCAACTTAGGATTTTGGGTTTTAGGTTTAACTTTCAAGCAAATGACTTAAGGTTGTGCAATTTAAGGATTAGTTTGGGTGAGGGTGCAAGATTTGGGGTTTTAAATGTTAAGGTTAACTTATGGGTGTGTTACTTGGGGATTTGGGTGAAGTTGTTTGATTTCAAGTGGTTTAGGCATGTGACTTGGGCCTTTTAGTTTTAAGGCTAATTTTTGGACACATGCATGATTTGAGGTTTGTTCATGCTATTAAATGTCCAACAAAACTATTATTATGTTCATTTTTTCATGTAACACTTGTGAAGTTTCACATTATTGAATTGTTTTTATTGATTCCATTTTGAAGAATCATTCATCTCTTGGTTCCTAAATCATTGCTAAACCTTAACTTTAAAAAATGTTGGTCCAAAACCAAACCATAATTGTGCAAGACATTGTTTTGAAACCTAATCCAAAAAAATTGGTCTTAACTTTAATTCTAACCCCAAAAAATGTTGTCCCAAACCCAAACCTTAAAAAATGTTGGTCCAAACCTTAAAATTAACCTTAACCCCAAAAAATAAGTTTTTCCAAACCCTAACTAAACCCTTTAAACTTGACAATTTTTTTGGATAACTCTAATAAAACCTAACAAAAGAAGACAATGTTAGTTGTGTTTCTATTGTTCATTTATGTTTTTATACTGTTATGTGTTTTTCACAACTTTGGAGGGGGGAGGTTCAAGTACTTGATTTATTATCATTCCCCTGCCTTCTTTGGAAGATTCTTTGTTTACCAGGACTTGGGTCTTGCCATCTTATACCTTTTTCTCCCCCGTTGTTGCATCCTTTGTTTTATTGATGATTGGCAAGTTTTCATCATCATATGTGTTGTTTTAACAGTGCACAATTTAAACAACATTTGTGTGTCCAACCTTACAACTAGATATAATTAACACAACATTTAAGGTTTATGGTATAAGCTTTGAGGTTTAGACTATACGGCATGGGTTTTGAATATAAGGTTTTAGGGCATATAATTAAATATTTTGAGGATAGGGTTAAAATTTCAAAATATGGATTAAAATTGAGGGTGTGATGGTTTCTTAGCCACAAGTTTACTCACACCATATTAATATAATTGAATAGTTCACAATGAAATTAAAAAATAAATCCAATAAGAGTTTATGCATAATTATTTCAAGAAAAGGTTCAATAACGTCCAATAAAATGAGAGTGACAAAAGAAAACATTACATGAAAATTCATGTGCTTAATTAACCCATTCATGTGATTTTTGATTTAATGAAAAGAACTAGGAACTAGGGGGTATTGACAAGAAAGTGGTTATTGCAATAAGGAAGCTTTGTGGGTCTTAATGTAGATACTGCACAATGTAACACATTGTAGTTTGAAGGGTGTTTAAAACGAATAATGTCAATTTTTTTTGTGATATCCTTCTCATCAATGCTTTTCTTGTTGTCATTTTAAGAAAACTAAGGGGGAAAAAAAAAAAAAAGTTCAAAGAATAGTTTTTTTGAAGTTTTTTTGCCATTTTTTTTATAAAATACAAAAATTGCCAAATTTAGAACTAAGTGTTATTTAAGTTGCTAACTATAACAAGAACCTTAAAAAAAATTTCAATCCTTTAGAACAACACCTTACCTTTTATTGTTATATTTAACAAACCCCTTTCATAATCACACCCATTTTAGTCACATTCTTGTTTTGTCACACATTTTTTGGTAACCATCCATTTTGGTAAGAAACACCATTTTTTTGAATCATCATCACACTTATTAGTCACACAAAATATTTGCAAATCTTTTTTAATAAATGTGACTATAATGGGAGAAATCTAGGGCAAATATTAGGGTTTTGGCCATTGTAGTTCCCTTTGGCAATGTTAGTGTTGCATTGTGTTCAAATTGTGCAATCTAACAACAATAAATTCAATTGAAGAGAAAAAAAGAGACAACTTTCTATTGTATACAAGAAAAAGATACGTGAAATTGTCAAGAAAGCAAAATCTTAATAAAAAAAATCTAATTGACAAGATACATAAGAAGCTCAAACTCAATGTAAACCATAGCACTGCCTCCAAACTCTTAAAAGAAAAGAAAAAAATTTGAACAATTCGCACCTTTATTTTAACATAAAAGGGCTATTTTTGCAAAGTTGTTTTGTCGATAGTCCCAATTTTGTAAGGGTTTGTATGGAGTGTGACTATACACATTTGAATCACAATTAGAGGTGTGATTATAAAAGGGGTTTATTGTATCTTTTTGGGTATCCATACCAACATGACTATTTCATAAATTTAAAAATGGAAACCGTGCTTCTAATGCTAGTAAATTGTATAATGTGCATAGTTTAAGTATATGATTGAGTTAATGTTAGGAGATTTGAATATGTGCTTGATGCAAGTGAACATATCCTTGCAATAGTACTTGTTATATGGATAAATTGTAATAATTTCAACACCTATTGAAAAGATGCTTATCTTACTCAATGATGTTTGCATATTTTGATATATTTTATTTTTTCATAAACTCACTTTGTGCTTAGTAGACCAAATGATATCTGGACTTTTCCACAAACCCTAATTGGGCATCACAGAAGGGTGTAATATCCTCATTATACACAATGCCAAAATGTGTCTTACCTTCATATGTGTGTAGAGTATAATGTTGCACATGGCAGGCAAATAGAGTGAATTCGAAATTAAAACCTTTTTATTTGCATTTTATGCATGTTAATAAATGTGGGTTGTTAAATGTTTTGCACACGTAAAACCTAATGGGTTAGTTTGATGCTTGGTAGAAGCAACCAGGTTGTTACCCAGGTTGCAACCATGTAGGGCGCAAATAGGTCAAGATAAGTTGGTGAAAACCTCTTGTTTTAATAATACCCTCATTTTGTATATATTTGAATTATCTTATCATCAATTGTTTTAAACATGTTTAAAACCATCCTTAAACAGGTAGGCAATGAGTAAGGACATCTTTCCATTAGGCTGATCTGATCACAGGTGCTTTTCATTATTATTTTTTAACCACATGTGGTCACAGACATCTCATAGCTCTATTGGACAACAATTGAACAAATGTAAGAGATATGAGACTTGTGGATCAAATTGTGGCTCGTCACAAATTGACATTTGTCATCTTTTATGGAAACATGTTCCCAAAGCTCTTAACATTAATTAACTGTATATTTTCATCACACTTGTAGCTCTCCAATGGAAAGTGCCTATCCATGCACTAAGAATCAAGGGTCTATGTTGGTGGCTTTCCATTAGGCTATTGTGATCACAGCCTGCTCTGTGTAATTGTGTTCACAACAGCTTAATGGAAAGAGACCCTAAGTAGTAGATGCATGTAAATGGTTCAGAGATAGGAATGAAAACAAATAAGCACCTATTAGGTAGGTATGGGGGACATAGCTGATGAATTAATGTGCAGATTAGAATGTAGATGAATACATATCAATGATCATGGATTTGGTGTAATGTTGGGTGGGTATTTGATTATATGTGTAAGAACAAAAAACCAATCTAGCTATCTGAAAATAAATAAATTAAAGAACAACTCTTTCCAGGTCTTTGAAGTTAAAAAACCTCGTGTGTCCCAAATTTTGAAAACTAGTTTTGGGTTAGTATGTGAGGGCAAGCCTTTGGAAATTTGATATCCGGTTATTATATATACATGTGACTATTTTGATACAAGATGAGGGCGTCATGCAAAATCTAATACCTGCCCCACATTGGTCATTACACAGGTATGTGATTGGTTAGCCCTTAGGCAGGGACAAGAAGGTCATCCTAAGGTAGGCAGGGGGGCCTTTCATTAACTTACTTTATTTTAGTCCAGAGTAGACCCAAAAAGAAAGTGAATAAAATGTATGATATGATAGTACAAAAAAGTAACTAAGCTAACCATAGTGGTTAGTTATGGGAGAGGAGCCCAATGAAATAGTGTTTCTTGTCCACGGACCATCTAGGTGTAAGATTGTGCTCACTTTTAAGGAGTCTCACTCTTAAGGAGTACATATGTGTAAAAACTAAGAACCTTCCTATTTTCTAGGACACTTGTTCAAGGATATGTGGTGTCCTAGAATTACACTAGGAAATTTCTTCAAGGGCTTTATGATAAGTTAGAGGTCCACAATTGTCTCCATCGCTACTAAAGACATGAAAGATAAGTTGGAAGTCCAACACTCCACCATTGTAAATATGATCAAGTTTTTTCCCTTTGAATTTCAATGCACCTCACCAAGCAAAATGTGCCTCCAATGCTTTGATGCATTTTCCATTTCATGGAAGGTGTGTCCATGCATCAAAGGTAAATACCACATGAATTCTTTTTAAGGTATTTATGCTGGGGAAGTCATGTCCTTGAGGGCATGCCCTGTGTCTTGGGCCTTGGCACTAGGGCTACCACCATTGGGGGGCAGCCCTAACCCCACAGCATGCCCTTGGGTACATGCTTCCCCTAGCTTCATGTCATGAAGAAAACAGCATGCAATGATGCAAACATCTTCATATCATAAAGAAATAGCATACAATGATTCAAACAAGTGGCTCATCTCATTGTGGGGGCAAGGATGACCTAAAAAGTCCTAAGCAGAACTATGCAGGTGCTGCACAAGAAGGCTCCACTCTGCCACTGGCAAAGTTTATACTGGTTGTTTAGCGTCCTGCACACCCAACCGGAAAAGCCATAGTGTAAAGCTGCCAAATTTACTACACCACAAAAAAAAAATGATATTGGGGACATATTTTGGGGCCAGAAATGCAGGGGAAGACATTAAATGAACTATGGGTCCTCATTGCACGCAGTAGTACAAAAGTATTGCCTGATTCTTTTTTCCCTTGTCTACTCTTGGCTAGATCCATCTTTTCCTCACAAAAGATGGACGATAACCAGATACATCTTTAGTGCTGCCCATTAGATGCTTTGGCCCTGTCATGCACATAGTGCGGCCTATAATGGACACCAAGATAGGCCCCAGTATCTCAAGATGTGAATGACAGGGCCCAAAGTGTGTAATGGATACCACCAGAGTCCATTTTAGGCCCAAGATGCACATTACAGGGACCAAAGTCCATTGGAGGTCAAAGATGTGGATGACAGGGCCAAACCTGTGTAATGTGCAGTGCCAAAATGTGTCTCAACACCTGGAGACACATCTTGGAGGGGCAAAGAATCAGGCATTAGTTTTGCACTGCATACAATAAGGACCCATTGCTGATTTAGTGTCTTCTTATACGCTGTGTTTGAAGGACTACAAAATAAAGAGTTCATCACAAAAATTGTTTCATTTGAAAGTTGGGGATACCTCCATCATATTTGAAGGGTCACAAAATAATAGTTAGGCCTGCTTTATACTAGGAGTCAGGGCCAATGTTCAACCCAAATCCAGCATTCCTATTGGTTCAAAAGTTGAAATCAGCACCAAGGGCTTTACACTAGGAGTCAAGGCTGAAATTAAAAACACTTCAATCTGCCCCAAGTTATTAATAAAATGCTGAACTTTATGACCTTGTATTGGGCCCAAGGCTGAAAAAGGATACCATCAAATTTGGGAGGCCAATTTGCAACCCTTGGGGCGAATGTTCTAGCATTTATTAATATCCTGACGTCAATGTTCTAGCATTTATTAGTAACTTGGAGCCAATTTTCAACCCAAAATGCTCAAAGTTGGCCCCAAGTTTTTTGGGCCCTGACTCCTAGTGTAAAGCGGGCCTTAATTCTTCACAAATTTTGTTTGTCTGAAAGCCCATTGATATTTTATTTTTCATGCAAATTCTCTTGCAAGATCCTTACAGGGAAGCTGGCCCCTGAGATCATTTGTTTCAAGTGAACTTTGGTGAGATAAAACAGATTTGTGAGGGGAAAAGAAGCAGAGTGAACCAGCACCTGCCAGCATACCATCCACTGGACGCCCCTCATGAGTTGGTTGTGGATGAACCTCAACTGAGTTAATATTCGGTTCCACCTTGCTAACCCATTCTGTAGATACGTAGGAAATTAGTTTGTTAGTAGTTAAATAGATGGTTTAGAGATAGCTAAGGGCTCTCTTTGCTACCTATTAATAACCTGCAAGTTATGAGGCAGTTGTGGATGAACCTCAACTTGAGTTATTATCTGGTTTCAGCTTGATAACCTATTGTGTAAGCAGTAAATCTTATTCATAGGTGGTAGATAGGTAGGAAAATATGTGATTATAAGGTAAGTAGATTGTTTATACATAGGTAAGGCCTGTCTTTACTACCTCCTTACCAGTGATTTTTTCCCAACGAAATTTGTCATTTTTTCATTAAAAGAATTAGGAAAACTTGGGACATTTTTGTATTTGTAGTCTAAATTAGACAAAATTTTCCTTTTTTGATAAAAAAATTTAAAAGAAAAAATTCCCTGCTCTTAGGTACTAAGAACCCTGTTTGAGTAACAACCTGCAAGTGGGTTTGTAGTAGGTAGGTAATAAAAAGAGCAACTGAACTAACCAGTGCCATGGTTAGCTAGGGAGCTGGAACCCAACAGAAAAACTGTTTCATGACCTCTAACCATCCATATTTCAGGGTGCACTGGTGGGCGCTGGTTCACTCTGGCCTGTCAGGCTGTGGGAACAGGCAGCGAGCGCAGCGCAGGCAGTGGGAATAGGCAGCGAGCGCAGGCGGCGGAGGACGAGGAGATGGCGAAGCGCAGTGAAGAACACACGAAGCAAACGCTGCTGCACGACGGCGAGGAAGGAACCTGTCTGCGAGCGAGTAGGAGAAGGAGTTTGTGAGGAGGTGGTGGGGGTGCAGGCGATTCACCGCCTGTTTTGATGCAAAGGGATCATCACGGTGGTGGTGCTTCGTTAGTCACGGAGATGGCGAAGAAGAGGAAGTCTGAATATTCGGGGCTTGATGAGGTGGAGAAGACGCTCCATACCTCCTTTTGCACGGCCGCCAACTCCATCTCACATCTCTACACGCAGGCGCAGCACCAGCAGAGACATGCTTTCCAAGCAGGCGAACGCCATGCCGTGGTAAGCAACAAGGGAATATAGACAGCTTTGAAGCCTTTAGGGATGTGTGCATGATGTTTTGGGAGGAAGTTCTAGCACTAGTGTCTCGCATCTTTGCGGCTTGAGTCTTCCGTGGTTTTGGAGTTCTTTGTAGGAAGGAAGAATATAAAGGCAGATGTGAACCTCCATCTCATTTTCCAAATTTGTAGAGAATGTGGGTGGCTGGAGTGTAACCCTAATTTTGGCAGCGGAAAGATGGTTTCTTGTCTTCCTTCAATGGATGTCTTGAAGGCGCCTTTTTATATTCATGCAATTCTGGGCTCTCAGTTGTTTTATGGTCAGGGTTCTGGCTTTAAAAACAGCTGTGAAAGAATCTAACCTATTCATTGGAGAATTCAGCCAGGGCTTTAGAAACTAGGTTTGCAGTTTGATTGTGGTTGGTATCAAGACAGATTGTTTCAGAGAAGAGTCTGCCTCTAGACAATTGATCTTCAAGTTTGGCATATGTGTGATGATGAACAGGTCTAGTAAGTCATGATATTCTTACATATTTTTTTGAATTTCTGGATGCAACTTTGGATTCCATAGAGGTTTCACAATGACTGCAAAGTTGTCTATCAACAAACAAATTGTGTTGCTATGGTACACAGAATCAGCTGATGTCTCTGAACATTGCTGTTGACAAATAATTCTTTTTAGCTGTGTTAGAGGTTGATATTCTGTTTTGTGAACTCTCTGATTCTGGTTGATTTCTGTGTGAGAGGATGTGTTTGTTGTTCAACCGGTCGATATGTTGAAGTAATTCATTCCTGCAGTGGGAAATTCTTTAGGGTTTAGGATTGTGGACTGACTGTGCTGTGCACAGATCAAACTGCTACCTTGGGAACTGATATGATTTGGTATCTGGCCATGAATATCCTGCATCTCAAAGGTTGCAGTGACACTTATATTTCTGCATGTGCTCATATTGCAATTGTCTAAAGTGAAACTGCAATGCTGTTATGCATGTAAATCTGAATTGATCAAGGGCAACTGTAGCTTCATTGACATCTGTGCTGGTTTTTACCCTCTTGTCAGCATAGTCTAACCACAATATGGGTAGTAGCTGAGGGCAAAAAAAATGCAGTGAGCCTTCCACAAGTATTTAAAAACCCTCTGCTGGTTGCCATCTGACCAGTGCTATATGGTTTCTGTAACAGGAGAAACTTTACTTTTGGTTGCTGAGGGAGCAGCAAGCTGGGTCCAACATATCAGTAGGGCAGATTTTGGGCTATCTTCAGGTTTGTCATCAAGTTACCAATTGCTGATTGTGCCACCTATGCTACTTCTGGTTGGAAGTGTTGAGTCCCATCTCTAGCTGCTTTTATGATCATGGTCAGAAGCAGCAAGAGTCATTTGTTGTCTGATAATCAAGTTTACTGTTGGAGGCTGAGCAAATACACTGCAGCCTGTTTCTTTTCTTGCTGAATTCATGGCTTGCTTATATTGGTGTTGGATCTGCAATAATCAAGTGTGTACTGTTAGAAGGTGAGGGAGTACACTGCAGCCTGTTTCTTTCCTTGCTGAATTCCTGCATGTTTATATTGGTATATTGGATCTTGCAGAGTGAGATTGAGGGGGTGAGTGGAGATGACACAGCAATGTCACCAGGACCTCAGTCTCACCAACAGCAGACTTCGATACAACAGCAGCAGCAAGCTGTGGCAGGTGCAGTGGGGTCCATGGCAACTTCTGGGCCAGGGCAAGCCGAAGCACCAGCAGTGCCTGCAGATCAAAGTAAAAGTTCTGTTTTCACTGGTGCCCTTGCTAGTCCCATTAGGTGGGACTTGCCTGCCTTCAGTACAACTCTGGCGGGGTATGGACTGCCAAATCATAGTGGCCATCCGGGCAAAAGGACTGGTATGGGCTTGGAGCAGCATGCAGAGCTGGCTTGGAAGGATGAGCAAACTGTTGCACCATATCATGATGCATCTTCCACTGCAGGGTTTGCTTTTCATCAAACTCAGCACCAGCACCAGCAAGGCAGAGATGGGCAGTCATTTGGTGAAAATGATGCAAGTATGGACATGCATGGAGGTGAAGTTGGAGATGGCTACTTCCGTTGACATTGGTTTGGAGGAGCAATCTGCTTTCAAAAGATAGCAGTATTGCTATATCCACTTTCACATATGGGCACATGCTGAAATATGGTTTGGGATGCTGAAAGCTCATTTTTACAGTAGTCTTGTTCAATGAGCCACTTGTATGTGGCATGTTGCACTGACTCAAAAAGTGTCAGCACAATACTCTATTTTCACATCATGAAGTCAAGCACAAATTTAGCTGACAAGAAAAAAGAAATTGTCTGAATTGATAATCAGTATCTAGAGTTTTGGTTGGGAAAACCAAGTAGCTGACCTGTTTTTGGCAAATGAAGAATCATACAGATTGCAACCACAACATTTTTAGGGGGCTTTAAAACTCTTGAATTTCTAATTTAATGGCAACAAAGCTTGAACAAAAATAAGGATTGAAAACATTGATGTTTGTACCTGTTCTGCTCTCCTTCTCTTGCAGCTTGCAAAAGTGATACCTTCCAAGTAAGGGATGCATGTTACAAATGTCAAAAGTAAGGGTTATGGGCATCATGGCACTGTTGATGTATTTCAAGGTTGATGATGTATAGTGTCCTTTTTTCTTGGCAACAAACTTTTGCCAGACCTGCTCTATGCTAGGCAGCTTATCTTTCATCCATGGTGCCCAAAGACACCACCAAGTATCCTATGTATCATTTCAATAAAGCCAAGGGCAGAGAGAAAAGAGAACCCATGTCTTGAAATGCTGACAAAATCTTTTTTTGATTTCAAATGTCAATAAGGCATGGACACAGAAAAAGGGTTCAAATGTTGAAAATCTCTTATTGACTTCAAGCCATTGTTGACAAGGGAGGAAGTAATAATAATCCATTCATCCATGAACAATCTCCTGCTTATTGATCCATCTTTTAATTGTGTTGGTGGGCCTCCAAGCTTTTGAAATTCAATGCTTGGTTTGGCTGTCCAATCCAACCCTCACAGCTCAAGGAATAATAAGCTTTTGTGGAGGCATTATTAATGTATATAAGGGGTTAAGGTACACTCCAAATGCACTATGAAATTGCTCTGATTGCTTTAATAAAGGCTACTAAGCTTTTTCAAAGCTTTTTCTTGCCCTATTCATTTAGGTTACCACCATAAAGGTTTTCACTCTAACAAGATTTTCTACGTACCATGGAGCACAAGTCCCCTTCCTTCTCATTAGCTTTGGAATTCTTTTTGTGTTTTCCATAGGTGTGTATAGAAACACAATCATAAGTTAATGATGGTAGTAGCAATGACTCGGAATGGGCACCTGGGCTTGTTCGCTGTCACCCAAGTATAATTTATTATGCACAGGATATTTGCTTACTTGATCATTTGCTTTTTTCTAGCCAAATTGAAGGTGGTCTACATGTGCATGGTGCACGATGGTTGGGTGGGTGGATTGTTGTTGATGGCTTTTAGATCAGAAAAAATAAATTGAAACTAGATCATGGGAGATGCATTGCATCTCAAAAAAGAAGAAGAAAAAAAGATGAAAATTAAAACAAGATTGATCATGGGGCCATTCATTGTCTCACAAAAGAAACAGATATGAAACTAAAAGAAGATAGATAGGTCGTGGGGCATCCATGCATTGTCTTGAAAAACAGAAAAAAAGGTCATGAAATTAAGTAAAAGAAAGACTTTGGGCCATGGTATGACAAATAAAGCGTTTTAGAAAGTGGGCCGGCTTTCTAAGGTGTTGTCGTTGGCTTTTGTTCCATTGACTACAATGTGTAGGACCACAAAATTAGGAATTGCAGGAGGCCCACTTCACGTCTGCAGTCTTGGAGCTATGTTTATTTTTTTTTGTTTTTGCCTCTTTGTTTGCTCCCATAGGTCTGAGTGCAAAAGTTTTTTCTACAACAATCTGTCAGTGTGTCAGTCTGCATATATGCCAGAGACTCAAGCCAGAGAGTACTAACGATCACAGCTCAGTATGGGCTTTGTGGTCACTCCAGCTTCCTCAGCAACTTCACGAGCATAGAACTTGGTATTTTGTAATTTCAAAGTTTCCAATTCTTGTCTTTTAGAACCAACTTCTCTTCACGTTGCAAAATGTTAACTTTTTTACTCTTTGCTTTTTAAAGATATATATGTATTTGTCGAGAGAAGCGGGTGACTCAGCCCCTTCCAAACTTTGTCAATGCGAAGTCCTGTGAGGCGCCCACATGATAAGAAAGTAGAGTAAGTTAGTACTGTAGCGTAGGGCCAGTTTCCCTCCACACTGACAAAACAAATAATGTTTTTTTTCAAAAAATGAATTCGTTTTTTGATTTTTGAAATTGTATTTTTTTCCCATCATCTACTATGATATTGTGATATGAGTAATGAAATTCTTCAAACTGTATCCTATGATAATAATTATGATGATTTTGAACATGTTGACTTCATATTTTCACAAATTTTTATTTCCCTATTTTGAGGATTATTTAATGACGAAACTGTCCTTAGGATAAGGTAATAATGAGAACCAAGATCTGACATGACAACAACGAACTTACTGCAGGTTTCATGGTTTTCTCCAAAACACACTATTCTTTCTTCTCCACCGTCAAACTAGATTCTGAAATCTACAGACTTCCAGATAAATCTCACTGCCATTGTGGCAGCGTTTTTCTTGCCAACCCTAAACCCTAACCCAAGAGACAGATCATCCCTCGAACAATTTAGCCAAATTTAGCTACATACAAAGAGATGGAATTTTAAAAAAAGGATTCTTTGATATAATTCCGCTACCTACTGTAACTTATCATAAAAATCTGGCCATTTTGAAATGTTTATTTGAAATCTGGCCGATTTGGGTCTTTCTCCAAGAAAAATCTTTTATATATATTGAAATCATATTTTCCAGGTTAAAATTTGCCAAAATTTTACCATTTACTAAATTTCTACATTGGGTCCAAAGTTCTATATTGGGATTTTCTGGGTAGCCAACCAAACCATGTTCTTTTCTGTGGCGCATTTTTGCATCCTGACGATAGAAAAGAAATGGAATGAGAATACTTTGTTTCTTATTCCCTTGATTTTTCGAAGCAAATCGCCATTTTTTTTACCAACAAATGAATTTTTTTGGGCCATATTTGAATACATTTTCTAATGTTGGGGCAGTTGATGCCCCCATTTGGACTGTTTGCTGTTTTTAGCACTGATTCTAAAAGCTTGTTGCCATCAATTGTGCCATAGTGCAGATGTGAAAAAAATTAGGGTTTAGAGTTTAAGGTAAATCACCAAATTTCGATATTAGGTCCAAATTTTTATATTGGGTTTTGGTAGCTAGCCAACAATATAGAAAGATGCTTAAAGTTTTTACTTGCATGTCTATTAAGATATGTGTTTGTTTGTTTGTTTATTTGGAGGTGACAACTCTGTAACCTTTACAAACTGTAGGGGTCCTTGCCTTGCTTTTGGTATTCTCAAAAAGCCCTTGACAAGATGGTGTGCACTTGTGTCACTTGACAATTTTCACACCAACAAAGCAAAAGTTACTAAATTTAAAGTGATTTTCATCTTTGAAAATTAAACTAAAACTAATTTAGTGAGGTTCCACAAGAGCTCTGAAATTAAGCCCACGTCAATAGGAATAGTATTGGGATTGGTGACATTACAGGAGGTTTGGCCAATGGCACAAGTGCCCTCTACCTGACTCATAGGCCGATTTCATCATTCAAAATTCCATTGAATAGTGATGGGAATCTTTGTGAAAATATGACACTAAGGTGATGAACGTTGCCACACTCATGACAAGCTTCAATATGGACAATTTTAACTAATCATCAGTGATTTTTTTTTTTTTGGGTCGTAAGCTTTTGCCATTTTGTGAAAAATAATTTGGAGAAATAATATTTGTTCACAATTTTTTTTTTGGGCCAAAAATCACCTCAATTGCTTACAATATAAAAAAGGTGCTCAAGATTTTCTACTTTCATATTTTGAATATTGCCAAATTTGGCTACTTGTATCTATGGATGATCGAGCAACATCACAAAATTCAAAAAAGAAAAACACTACTATTCATATGACAATCTTATGTTAGACTATTCTAGGTCACAAAAAGCATAATAATTCCAACCAGCCATATTTTTTATGTGAAATTTCTCACAAGTGCAAAAAGGGAATATGCAGTTTCATATTCCTTTCTTTGGGGGAAAAATCGCCAAATTTCAAGAAATTAAAAGAAAACATTTTCACCACATTTCAACCTAGATTTTAGAGGAGGGGGATTTTTTGCACCTGTTTTCACTTTTTGGACAAGCTCTAAAACCTTGTGACCATTTAATGTTAAATCCCTCTTGGGATGCTTGCATATGATGCAAAATTACAAATTTGGATTGGAAAAAAAACACCTGTGCCAATGCTACAAAATGAACTGATTGTTTGATAAAAATGAATTTATTAATTTTCTCAACGTGAAAACTGACCCTAGGTTATGACAGTGTTGGTTATAGCCAAAAATTGACCGCTTTTTGTCATTGCTTGGCCTTCATTAAAAAAATCAAAAGCAAAAAAAACTCATGGAGGGGTGGCAGTGTTATTTTTTGCAGCCAAGTTTCACACCACAACAACCAAGAAAAAAGAAAGAAAGAAATATTTTGTTACAAATGCTTTTTAAAAAAATAAAAGAACCGTCAAAAAGAAGTAAAATTTACCTACCCAGAAAAATTTCTGATTTTTGAAGAGATGTTGTCACTTTTTCACTCATGTCTTCACTTCACTTCACTTTGTTGGCCTTGCCTACCAAGGCAAGGATATTGTGTTCAGATTCATTATAGAGTATAGTAGCTTAAGGGATTTTGGCCCCTATGTAGTAGATGTATTTTTATATGAGGATTTTTGAAAGATGATATTTTGGCTTGTGTTGAAACTTGAGATTAGTTAGAGAGTTATTGTATCTGAAGGATTTTGGTTTCTTTTAGAGGGTTTTTTGAAAATTATATTTTTTGCATGTTGAAATATTTGAGTTTCCAGAATTCTTCTTTAGCCTTAAGATTCTTTTTAATGTAAATGGCAAGGCCACAGTGTGGCACACCCCTTGTTATTATTGTTTGGAGAAAGAAAACTAACTTATTTGGTGAGAATTTTTGAAAAAGTGTATCTAGTCAATAAGAAATTGCTAAATTTTTCTTGGGATGCTCTCCCTGCTTGGGATATTTCAGAAGTTGAGAAGGAAAGAAAGAAAAACAGTGATGAGGTAGGTGGGTGGGCACAGGGCACTAGGTGGACCTAGTGGGACTTCCTTCTTTTCCTTTCTTCCGTATGTAAGTGAGGTAGGTCCGTGGTACGTGTTGTGGTGGCGTGTGCGCACTTCTCCGTGGACCAGTCACGGAGCGTTTGTCGCCTTTCTTCGTCTCTGCACGCTGAGTGAGTGAGTGCGCACTAAAATTACGCCGCCTCCATCGCTCCTCCTTCCCAGGAGTGATTTCCATTTTAAATATTTTGTGGCGAAAAATCGCCATTTTGCTAATTTAAAAAAAAAATGGTCCCAAGCAACATGATCAAGAGAACTTGTTTTGGGAAAATTTCCAAGGAACTCATCACATTTTGAGGCAGAAAGTAGTTATGAAATTGTCAAGATTTTTTGAAGGATTTGGGCAGATTTTTAGCTTTTGAAATCGCCATATTTAGCTAATAGATTTTAGTGATTCGTGACCATGTCATAGGATGTAATAGGATTCCTAGGTTCTTCTATTTTCTATTTGTCTTGTAGTCAGATTTGACTTAATCCTCTTGGGGTTGATCTGAGCAACATGAGAAAATTGAGAGAAAAAGACCATTGCTCCTCAATTTTGATTTTATTTTTTCAATTTTCTGATGTAGCCAAAATGACAATGATCCATAAGAAGATTTAGCCAAATTTGGTTACAAAAGTTACATATATGAAAATAAAAATTTCAAAACATGCTTCTATATTTTTGGCTATCAATATACTTTTAAACCATGTATAAAAATCTGGAGATTTCTTTTCTTAAAATTTGATCAAATTTTGGTTATTGAAAATCTCCAAATTTAAGCAGTTGATTTTAGCAGCACTTTTAATTTTTCAATATAGCTTTTTGGCTATACATAGCCACCTCCCCCCTCACCCCCCCCCCAAAAGAAAAAAGGAGCTGCTCCTCCCCCTTTTTTCTTCACCTTCATTATGGTTATCCAACTCAAAGGAAGCAAATAGGAAAACAAGTACCTACTTTGTCCTTGAGCTGCTGATCATTTTAAGTGAAGAAGTGGTGTGGTTGTGAAGAAGTTGACAAGAGGTTTGAACTGTGAAGGTCTTTGTGTGTGTGTGTTTTCTTTTTGCAGGTGTGGAGTTGATCAAGCTTACACAAAAGGAAAAGGAGTCCCAAGTTTACTGTAGTGGGAAGTCTATCAAGCAAACAAGCTCAGAAGAGGACTCTTATCATTTTAGCTTTTGGTGGTGGTGTGGTGTTGTTATATGGATCGGGAGTTTGTTTGAAGGAGTAGTTTTTTTTTTTTTTTGGCTGGGCTGTGGGAAGGTGATTATTATTAATTTCAGAGTCAGTCAGTCAGTCAGTCAGGCAACTTGCAATATAATCAGCTGCAAAGGAAGATTTGGGACGGAGAAAAATCATGTCGAGGTACATGACGGAGGTATGCACACGTTTTGTCTAGTCTAAATCACACGATCAAATCCTTTGTTGTTTTTGTTGTGCGATTAATTTGCAGTGGGAGGGCGTTGCAGATGATCTGCTATGTACCAAAAAATTGTTTATTGTCTTCGGCTCATGAGTGTTGTTCTTTTTTAGTGTTCCTTACATAATTCGGTCTGAGAATTATTAGCATTATGACTCAAGAAAAAGCCTCCTCCTCTTGGGCAACTGGGAAAAACTGAAGCTGGTTCACTAGCTAGGAATCTCCATAACACTACTTCCATTTTTCTCTGTTGGCCAACAGTACCCATCTGCTGTTCTGTAGTATCTTTCCCTGGAGTGTCTTTTGCAAGTGTCTTCTCTGTGCCGGGATTAAGCGCTCTTGCAGCAGCAAATCAAGTAAAAATTGCAGCTTAGATCATGCAGGACTTGCTATGTAATTTGACTCTGGTATACTAGTACATAGCGCTATGGGTGATTGTAATACTAGTCGTCAGAATGGGTTTGACCTTTGAACGTTGATGGGGGCAGCTCTTTTATGGCAAGCCAGAGCCAGCATGGGTCATCAATAGCCGCCGCCGACAGTATGGAGATTCTCAGTACTCTGCAGGCTCTTACAGTGGTCAGCCAAGCTTTGGTCCTTACTCTCAAGGCTCTGCTCTACCTGTAAGATCATGTTCTCACTCATTGACAGTAACTAATAGCAGCAGTAGTAGTAGTCTTGTTTACCAACCACTAGGGTCTCACTTTCTGCAAGCACATGAGTGCTCCCTAGTGGGATTGAGGGAGAGAGAGAGCAGATCTTGGCTCTGTCTTTCTTGTATCCCCTTTTGGTCATGAAAAAGTTAGGCCAACTCCAGCCCTGCTTTTTGGGAATGTCCACCACCCACCCATGGCGTTTAAACCCATTGTATAAAAGCATGAGGCAAACATTATCATGAATGGAAAGCACTGCTAGAAATTTCTTAGTGTGGTTGCAGGCTACTGTGAAAACGAAAAATTCCTTGGAGTCCCCACTGAAAGTATCTTACATTTTGAAGGAGGAACCTTATGATTTAAAATGTTTGTTCATACAAAACATAAGATTCCTTCCTGTTGTTCCTTCCTGTTTTGCATTTCTAGTGGTGCTTTATGCTTGGTAAGGCCCTTGGACAAGGGTGTAACCAGAATGCTGGTATCAATCTTGGCTGCCACCTTGGGCTGTACCCTTATTCTGGTAATGCCCTTGTCCTCAGGCCTTACCTACCACTTAAACATCCATAGATCTGGAGGTGTAGGAGAGGGAGGGTGCTTACACCTATATGGAGGCATAAGCTCCCTCACAGTAGTCTTAAGGAATAGGTGTAATACCGAGCTCCTCTTTTCTAGGAGGGATGGACTTTTCATGGATATAAGGTGCCCTCTAAATTCACTAAGAGATTTCTCCAACAGCTTCATTCCGGTTTGTTAGTTGCCTCAAATCTGATGGAATTTGAGTTTTAGTAGTTTGGTATTAATCCAAGCACTAATGTCATCAGGTGTTTTGTTTCAATGGGAGTTCTGCAGGACACTGTGCTAAGGGTTCCTTTGATCAATTTGGAAGATGTTGCAAGAATCAAAGATGCCTTGAGTGTTGAAGGTAATGATCATGATTCTCAAGACCCTCTCGCACATTCAAATTTTCTTTGAAACTACATTCCTTTAGTCTTCCAATTTTCTGAGATTGATGGGTTAGATGAGAACTGCCATGGGTTTTTGCCACCATATGAAGGATAGAATATGGTCTGCAAGAGTCATCATAGCTTGACTTGAATCCACAATGCATTCACTGGAGCTGAAATCAACCATAGTTTTGAGATCTCCACAAGTTGTGACCTTGGTGGAGGTACATGGTATACCAAATATAAAGATTTGTTGACCTGTGGGTGAGAACCAGTCTTGGTATGGTATACTGGCCTGTGGCACATGGTATCAACACTGGTAGCAGGCACCCTACCAGGCTCTGATATAACCTGAGGCAATAGCAGCCTGTTAGGGACCTGAGGTGATACCAACCTTGTACCAGTGTTATACCCATTTCAATACCAGGAACAATATACCTGCCTCATACCAGCCAGAAATTGATCCTGTATCCGATACCAGGACTAGGCTGGTATGAAAGCTTTGAAAGGTACGAAATACCAAGACCAGGTTAGTAACCCAATATCTTGACGGGGCTGGTATGTTCAACAGTCAATACACATGAATTGTGAGAACTGTTGTTAGCTTTCTCTTACTAGCTTTCTGTACATGGTTCATTTCTGATCTAGACTGAAGTACAAATCTGTGTTGACATTGAGGAGTGGGTACTAATGTAGCTCGACTGTATGACACTGACTCCCCCTTTGGCTGTCAATTATACAGATGATTCAATGTTGATAAATCTGGTATGGGTGGTTGTCTCTGGACAGGGGTTTACAATGTTGTCTGTGACATTCCAGAGCAGGCAGTGACGGTGTCATCAAATTTGTCACCACAAACAATTGTGGGTCTTGTAAGGCGAGTCTTTCTAAATGCACACATTGTGAGCTACATCAACCCTTACTCCTCAGGTGCCGGAGCTCCTGAGCCATCTTTTGGCCTCTCTGGGCAGCCTACTAGAGCATATGATGACAGTTATTCTTACTGGGGACATACAAACTACACTCCAGCTTATGAATCAGCATACAGAGGCCGTTCATATGATAATGAGTTCCGACCAACCCATTATGCTCCTTCTTCTTATGGTTATCCTTAACAACCTATCTGTAGATTTTCTGTACAAGTTGCAGGTGCCATGAGCTTCTGACAAAACCCAACAATTTCTAAGTTGGGAGGTTTTGTCTGTCAATGTTAGAATCTGCATTATAGCCATGAAAAAAGTTTAGTAGGTGCACAGACAATGAGGTCTTGATGATACAACACCTTCTGAAGTTGAAGGCTAGAACTTGGGTCTTTGTATAAAGTGGTTTGAGGGATTCACCCTGCTGCAAGAAGACATGAATTTATATTTGTGTTTTGTTGATTTAATTGTCCCAAAGTCTCTCATACTAATTTCTTGACTAGTAGCTGGCTACTAATTTTGAAGGAGATGCAAGGTGGGAGTAAATATGTAGGTTCTGACAAATCTATGCAGACTGAATCCATATGGGTTTTTTTTAGTGAACTTAGATCGGTATGAATTGTACTCTGCATATGGAACCTGGATCTAATATTGAGTAACTCTTTTGTGGTGATTGAAAGTACCAAAACTAGTTGTACCATGCCAATTTCATATGCAATCAAACTTGAATGGATTTTCTTGCTGCCTAAGCAATTCTAGTCATATCTATGATTTAAGCATATAATCTTAAATCTGAAATGAGCATATGATGTTAAATTGGAAATACTGACCTTGGCAATGTTTCAAAAAATTTGAAACCTTGATATGAAAAAGGCAGGTCAAACCAAAAAATAGATTCAGAAACAAAAGGGGTATCCCTAGTCAGTTATGAAACAAGCCAGAAAAGAGTGACAAGCCCTCTCACTTGTAAAAGAGTAACAAGCCCCTCACTTGTTTGTTGGATCATCAACAGCATGTATGATAGCAACTTATCTACCACAAACTTACCAATTGACTTCATCTCCTCCTTACAATAACTATGTTTGGTGGACAAACAAATACATATTAGATGATATAAAGCTACCCAATTATGGATGTTGTAACCTTTCTTCATAAAGAGAAACAATCGACATCTCCATGAGTTTACAAACTTTTGTCTATCCACTAAATTCACAAATTTGACACATGTTATTGAGGTGTCTCTGAAAACCCTTCCAGCGGATACAGTTAGCGGGCTGGATCTATGGGACCATGCAAAGCTTAAAACATATATATGTTCAAGAGTACACACCAAAGTTGCACAATGATTGCAATTGTAGTGCCATGCACCCAGGCCATGCAAAGGCTAGTTGTTTCATACACCTCAAAAAACCCAACAATAACATGCATAGGTTCTTGAGTTTCATTTAGAGAGTTGATTACCAAAGCAAATTTGTTCATGCCACCTTTAAACATCCATAATCAAAACTTGTAGGAATAACTGTTGCATTCGCAAGATTTGACAAGACATGCGAGTCTATACAACTTTGTGACCATAGTAGGAAGCACTCCTCCACAATTGTGAATGAGATGAAAATCCAACATGAGGGCATGAGCATAAGAATAACTTTCATAGCCAAATGTTCACACAAGTGGAAAGGACCTTATAGCACTTGAGGATATTGTATAAAATCTTCAAAAAACTTCTATTTCACCTCATCATGTTGTTTGTGAAGATTTGTGGCCCCACAAACTTTCGTCACCACACTACAAATTACACAACCTTTTTTTCTTACTTCTTAAGTGTGATTTGCATAAATCACCTTCATAATAAGCTACAATTTTCTAGCAACAAGCAACATGGGGTGCACACACTCAACATATGTCCTCATAGGACTAACCACATTAATTTTGTTGTATTGATAAGCCCCTTCTTAAGAATATATCTCTAGGGAAGAACATTACAAATTGCTTGTTCCAATCTTCAAATAATGCATGGGCAACATCTTATGGTTTACGAAGTTAAGAAGTAGATGGTCATTAACAAAAAAAAAAAAACACCCCAACAAATAGATCCATGATTAACATGCAGTTTCCAAATTGTAACTCAATGAACTTTTAGAGCTTCATTGGTTGCATAGCCTTTGTTGCTTCAACATTACCAAGTTCAAGATACACATTTTCAACATCTAACAAGTTGTTAACAATGTGTGTTAGTCACATCAAGGAAGTTATTGTCAACTTTATCCACACCTTCAACAACAACCTACCTTTTGCCATCACACAAGGAAAAAACTAACCACAACAAGGACCTAAGCACACCTCCCCTCACTAGTTCAAGACAAAACTCTGAAATACCAAAAAAAAAGGCAAAATGGCTCACCTATTGCAAAATATAGAATTGCAAGCAAAAGTGCAAGTGTTGAACTTTCAATGCCTCTCAATACCATGTTTATTAGAAAGTCACAATGACATGGATTTACAACATAATCACCTTGGTGCGGAAAACATAATTGCAATAGCAAGAGTTTGAAAGCTCCAAGTTCATATTGGTATGAGCACAGGAACACGCAACACATGCACAACAATTGGGAGCTTGGATTTGCTAGGAATACACAACAAATTAATTCTCCCAAATTGCAAGCAGTTTGCCCAAGGAAAAATTCACAAATGCACACAAAAACATTTGCAAAACCACAAGAGATATTGTGAGCTAAAAACCTTACACCAATGAAAAAATGTGACATTGATTCAAACCTAAGAAAATCGCTGAGGAGGCTACCACTACATCAACTCAATTGACATTCATCATTGTGAAGAAACAATGATGTTTACCCTACCATTTTGTTATTATTTGTAGATGAGATGCACATCTAAGGCAAATGTAAATACATGTTAGGTCATTTGTAGATATGCATCTATAAGAAATAACACCAAATTTTAGACGTTGCACAACTTCAAGATATGGTTCTATCCATGATTCTATCCATATTGATCAACTTGCATGTTGATATTTGATGTTAAAGAATAATTTAAAAACATTGATTAGCACCTATGAGATTTTATTCTCCCTTTTAATTGACCAATTTTCATGTTTAATTGAATGTTAAGCACACATACTAGATATTATTCTTCCTTTTAACAAACCAATATTCATGTTGAAGATGTTCACCTTGTAGACCAATTGGTAGGCCTTGTTAATTCAATAGACTTAATAGTTGATAACACCAAGGAGTGAGCAAGGTTTGATAATGTAACCACCCATAGTTGTCGAAGACTAATTATGCATTTCTACCAATTGGGGTTTTCCTTTCTTAAATTGATCATAAATATAATCCAAACAATGTGCTAAGCATGAGTACAACTTTTAGACATTAAAGTTATTTATAAAAAATCTTTATTTGGGTTTGATGCTGATCCTCACTAAACTCATTCATCTTCATCCTTGCTTTTGAGCTATCCATAAAGCTCATCAAAGCAAGGATCACTATTCAAAACTAAAGGTGAGCTCCCACAAGTAACGATCTTAATTTCTTTTTTAACTAAGTTATGATCCATCTAGGTTATGGCTACATAGATTAGGAAACTATTTCAGTAGGGGGATAATTAGATTAAGGCCTACCTAACTCTCTATTTATTTAGAGGGTACTCCCTTACCTAGCCATGGGCTACCTAATTACTTACTCACCTACCTAAAACCTACCAAGGAACCTACTTAAAAAGTTATTTAGGGAGCTACCTAAGTTAGGGGATATTTAAGGACTATATAAGAGGTTACATAAAGTTTACTTGAGGTTCTGTAAGGAGCCTACTTAAATAACCTAGGGGGTAACTTAAGGACTATCTAAAGACCATCTAAACCTTAAAGACCATCTAAAGGTCTATTTAAATCATGAGTTTTAAAAGATAAGGACTGTTAAAAACTTACATAGAACTATTTAGGGTGCTACATAAGGGTTATATAGAGACCTACCTAAATTAGAGGATACCTAAAAGCTACTTAAAGAATTAATAAGGTTTACATAAAAAATATGAATCAATTCTAAGTAGCTCCCTATGTAGGCCATATGTAACTTCTTTTTGCAATATAAATAAACATTAAGTAGCCTCTTAAATAACCCTAACTTAAGAAATCCCTAACTAGTCCCACAAGTAGGCTCTATGTACCACCTTAAGCAAGCTTCAAATATCCCATAACCTAAGTAGGTCTTAGGTGTCTCCCTAGTTAGCATCCTAAATAGATGCTAAATACTCCCATAAATAATCTTTGGGTATCCCATAACCTAAATACATCCCTAGCTGTCTCCTTAGGTAGCACTCTAAATAGTCCCATAAATAATATTTAGGTATCCCATAACCTAAATAAGTCCCTAGGTGTCTCCCTAGGTAAGGTCCCTTGGTAGGCCCTAAGTATCTCCCTAAATAATCCATAAGTATCCTCTAACTTTAAAAAAATCCATAACTAACCCCTTAGGTAGGCTTTATCCCCAAGTCTCCCTTAAGTATCCATAACATAATAGGCCCCTATTTAGATAGGTAAATGCAAGCAAAACACAAAGAAAAAAACAAAAGAAACAAAAAATACTCAAATCATCTTAGGTTAAGGAATTTAAAAAAAAAAATCAAATTTCTCCTCTATTATTCACATCTACTTCAGGGTTAGACCCCTAAGGTCTAGACTGATAGTACCCACTTGGAAAAAGAGGTTGGTATTAACTAGTGCATCAAGATCTGGTAGATCTAAACCACATATTGACTTCTTGGCATAACAATAAATCCAACAAAACTCATTTTGTGTTTAAAAATCCCACCACAAAGAAAGAAAGAAAGGGCAATGATCTTCCTGATGACTTAGGTGGAACCCTAAACACCACCCAGCCACAAAGCAGGAACAAAAATACCACTGCATGGAAGCAAAAACAGAGTTGAAAGTAACCAGCCTACCAACCAAAATGAATGGAGATGCAAAGTACTTCATTACACAAGCTTGTTCTTATCTTTAACAATTAGGAAAAAAAATCATAATCTCCTATATACCAACATTTAAACAAGTTGATAGAATTACAGGTTTACAAGGTTGCAAGGTTACTGGAAGACAGTAAAAAACGTTGAAGAAGATTTTGGAGTGCACAAAGAAGATGGGTTGTGGTGTCGTTCCTTCTCTGTGACCAGTTCAATGTCAGCTTTCTAACCAGTTCCATGTCTTAATATGTTCAATCTAGAATCGTAAGGATCGGGCCTTATTTATATCAGTAGCCAAGTCCCTATGGTGCTCAAATAACTGGGCATATAGCGGGGAGACTAATCTAGCAGCAGGGCCAAGACCTTCTCTAGCATAGGGTGGTAATGAATGATTAGAGAAACTTGGATCCTTTGGAGCTTCCTCTCGTAGTTTTTTCTGCATTAAGAGTTGGTCAGCAAACCATGATAATCGCTCATCATTTGTTTGCTGTAGAGATACTTTCTCTCCAGATGTATTCCTCATCACTGCTGGACTTTTCAATAATTCGTCACTGCATTGAATCAAATCCCTGATGTTTTCTTGTGTTGTACAGTCCATGACATACGTCTTCTTTGGAAGCCCTGACATCTGTTGTCAATCACACCACCCCTGGTTAGAGAATGACATTGAGGCTACTGGTCTCTATTGTCTAAAGAGCCTTCTCTGAGGACGACTTGCTTAGAAATCTTTCAACCATCCACATAGACAGGAGTCTAAGAAATGACACACAAGACTAGTTTTGGAGATCTTTGGAGATCCCCAACCAAGGGACAAAGGGCACCATGGGCAACCCTCGTAGAGTGACATACAAACAAGATTCAATATCTTACAACAGTTGGAGTGAACAGAAAGAATCTGTACCTGGATTCGGAGATAATTTTCCTCACACTTGTGGCCAGCATAGGCAGTAGCTAATTGATAGTCAACTGTGTCTGCAGAGTTTTGAAAGTACTGATCAGGACAATTCACTGTATGTGTGCACAAGAGATCCTAACTGTACACAAATGACCAGATTATTCAGTGTTAGGCTACAATTTGATGCTAGGGTACATTGAATATGTGACACAAGTACCAGATGCTGCATTTTATTTAGAGCTAAGAAGTAAACATTTGCCTAGAACAGTTTAGAGCTCATGTTTACAGCAATCTCATACAGCAAAATGAAAAACTTCCCTGTGATCAATTGAGGCAAGAGTGCCTACCAGCTGTGCCATCCATCATGATATTCATAATGGGACGAACCCAACCAGTCATTCCCCACTTTCTGGCTCTGCTTAACTCATGTGTTTTGTCCATTTGGCCTGCTCCTATGGATAAGATCTGCACCATCAGAATGAAAAGAATAAGAATTTTTGGTACACAATCATGCATTGCAAACAAATGCAAGATAAAACTTTCAGCTGAGCAGGTCACATTCCCAGACTTGAAATAAAAGAATCAAGAGGAGTGTTTAATGGAGGACTCCTTTGTCATAGAACTGGAAATTTCACAGTACAACTTGACCACTTGGCCACAGATAAGGCAAACCTCCAAACAATAAACAATGAAACGTCCAACTGGAATGCTCTGCCTTAAACATCCAGTCCATTATTACCAATGATTAAGAAGCAAAGAATGTAGAAGATTCCAGTAAGGGGAATCCAGAGGCTTAGAAGTTATGGAGTTGTGATTGCTCATAAGGTCGGGTGGTGTAATTAGCTCAATTTAAGATCTCCAAGATTAAATTCTTGATTCCAGGAATAGTACCTATAATTATGATAGAAATCTACACCAGAAAGGGAATGGAACATATACCAGAATGTCTTGAAGACTGCTGGTGTCTGGAAACTCATCATTGTTGCTCAATGCATGAGTGGTGGCAACCAAAGCCTGCAAACATCAAAAGTATCAGTTGCAGAACAGGTTTTCTCAGAGCACTGAAGTAGGCATGACCTGACACAGAAGACAAAAAATAGACATTCCCATAAAGTTGGTATGCTCTACTCTGACTCAAAATGAGCATGAGAAGACTCTGCATGGAATTAGCTGACATAATGCTCCTCTCCAAAGTTATGTACTTGCTGAAGCTGGAGGCCCTGATGGGTCAGAATTTCCTACTGCAGAGAATGCTAGTGTCTTAATCACTATAGTCATCTGCACAATGTATACAACCCTCTCCAATTCATCCAGGTCCATTTTACATGACTTAACACCAGGTGCTCATACTCTTAAATCCAAATCCTAAACTGTAGACCTTCCAAAAATCAGACATGCACAGTTCAATGCACATTTACCAACTTGGAACATGTGCTTTTGACTGAGGACAGTGTTCTAACCCAGTAGTCAACTGATAACTTGATCCAGAACTGGATTGAACTTGTGGATATACAGAAATATAAACCTAGATAAATCATTTTATTTAGAGATACATATGAATCACCCATATGAGCTTATAGCTGAACCTGATCATTGGGATGAGGGATGGACTTGGGAAGAGAAGCCATGAAATCTTTGATGGCATAACTAGAGTGTGACAACTGAATCTTGCATTTACAATACAGTATCTCCAAGCCTTCAGTTTGGGGTTCAAGGTCAGGCAATCAGGCAGGAGTGCTGACCGGGTTATTTTGGATTGCACCTCCATCAATGAGAGTGCCATTGACTGTACCATCAACTGAGGTGACATAAGCAGGTGGAAAATAGGTTGGTGCTGCTGCAGTTGCACGACACACCTCCCATAGTCTTCACACCATAGCAATCAGCATCAAAGAAATTCAAATGTGTAAAGCTTCTCAATTAGCTGCCTCAAGTACAGATTTCACTGCATGCATGAACACACTCCAAATGCATGTATGCTGAAGCAGAAAAAATTCCAGAGAAGCTCCTCTACCTTGAACTGGTTTCAAAACAAGGGTAGAGAAATGGATAAAGAAAGCTAAAATGCTGAATAGATTGGACTGCATCTAGTTATTTGATTAGTGACTCAATGCATAAGCTGATGGCTAAGTACCAGAGTTATGCCAAAAAATGTGTCCCAGTAAATACTATCAAAATGACCACAAGCTACCCTACTAACAAGAACAGTAATTTGAAAGGCACAAATCAGACCTGAAGTTACGGCTTGGGTCTTTCATGGCAGCATGTCGCATGAAGAAGAATGGGGTGGCCTTTGAGATGTCAAACGAGGTGACAACAATTGGTTTAAGTGTGTCGAGCAATGTAAGTGCCTCTCCATTCCTAACTGTGTAAAGCTTCAGGAGATTCTCAAAACGCCGGGCTGAGTACTTGGGACGGTATAACTGGCGCAAGGAACCATGGAATGGGTCATACCACCGTGATTGAAATATGTACTTCCCATGCTTTTGGTAAAATTCACAGCACCCCTCTGCTGTAAACAGAGGTTCACCTTTTTCATCTGGGGTGACTAACATTGTTGATAACACTGCTCCTGTACTTGTCCCTGAGAAGAGATCAAAATAATCAGCTAAATGCACCTTTGCAGTTCCCACCTTTGCCTGTGAAAATGAACACAATTCAGAAAAGAGTTCAATGTTAGGTTTCATGCCACTGCACTGCATGGATTCATCTATTTGCACTATGATGCAGCTTGCGGATCAATTGTACCACTATTATAGTAGTGTGTCCTATTTAGAAAAAGCACAACATGGAACAGCTTGTGTATTGCCCCTACAATAGAGCACTTGGAACTATAAATGCCTGCAAAGAGGATATAAGAGCAATTCAAGAGTTGACCTGAATCAAGTGTTCAAGACGAGTAAGGATCCGGGCAGCTATGAGACCACGCATTCCACCTCCATCCAAACTTAGTATGCAAAGCTTCTTCTGATTGGCTGGACGACCTTGACCAACCGGAAGATCTAAAATATCACTATCCCATGCCTGCAATGCTGTTGGAGCTTCCAACCTGTTGCCATCAACTGGCCTTAACTTCTCGGCATCAAGCCAATGGATGCCCATTGTATCATAGCTCGATAATCGAGAAAGAGCTCCCTCTGATTCTGATTCCCTATTCATGTCTGACTCCGATTCCACTTCCTGGCTTTCATCTATTGAGCTTGCATGATAAAGTTTTGTTGAAGGGGGGGCATGCTTCAGGCGAGTGGGCTTAGGGGCAGGTCTCAGATTTGGTATGTTCAGCCCCATGGATGGTGGTAATTCAGCTCCCTCAGAGACCAAATCATTCATGCCTGGACAAGCACCAGGCAACATTTTACTACAAGTGTTTTCTCATCAACACTAGGAGAGAATTGGAATTATGTAAGCAACCATGGAAACATCTGGTTCTTAACCTCTCAACTCTATGCTTACACACATTTTTTTATTCAAAACATATTGTTCCTTATGGTTGGAGGAACAACACTTTACTCTTGAGCTATTTGTGTTACCCATCTTTGACCACATGGAAACTTGTTTGGGAATCTCTGGATCTATGCTATGCTGGGAATCTCTGGATCTATGTTAAATGCAGGGAATCTCTGGATCTTTGTTAAATGCTGGGAATTTCTGGATATATGTTAATGCTGGGAATCTCTGGATCTATGTCATGCTGGAAATCTCTGGATCTATTGTATGCTGGGAATCTGTTTATCTATGTAATGCCCTGACTCAATCTGTAAAGACAGTTCTGCTGTCACCAAGAAACAAGCAAAAAACTGCAATACCTTTAGGAGGGCTTTGAGAGCAAGATAAGCAATATATGTTATGCTGGCAATCTATGTTATTCTGTGAATCTCTGGATCTATGTTATGCCCTGAATCAATCTGTTAAGGTAGTTCTGCTGTCACCAAGAAATAAGCAAAAAACTGCAATGTCTTTAGGAGGGCTTTGAGAGCAGCATCAGCAATCTAAATTTCAAAAAAAGTCTCTGTACAGACAGGACAAAGTGATCCAACTTGATTAGCTAGCAGCTCTGAAAAAATCCATTCACCCAATGATATAACACAATAGATTCTTCACCAAGACAGGATGCAAATCTGCATTTCCCTTAACCAAACCATGAAATCCTTTCGCGTGTAAACTACATGAGCTGTGCATGGAATAATAACCTGTGTCTGGAATTCTAAATCAAGCCCTAAAACAAAATTGAAGAAGAAGGAGCTTGTACCCGGTGTGCCTCGCGGTACAAACACGAATATGACGGCCTCATGATTTTTTTGCAACTGCCGTGAGAATATTTCATTTCGGCTCTGAGCACTGACCTGAAGAATTCAGGCAGATTTTTTATCGAAAGAAATTTCAGAGTAAAATTATGTCGACATACCATGAATTAGGCGTGGTGTTTCTTCCTCACAAAGATTTGACGCCGTCCGCTCCATCTTGAAAAGCCCTTTATGCAGCTGCTCTCCAATCCAATTGCGCTCTTCTTCAATCGAAATGACCAGGGGAAGAAAACGAAAAAACGAAAAACAAAAACTGTAGCTTACTTTACGATCTCTTAAAGGTCACGACAGAAATCCGAGCAACTCCATCTGCTGCGAAAGAAAGAGTCTGAGAGGAGGCGGCGCTTCGCAAACACACGTATTCGACAAATTCAAATTGCTTGCCAATACCTCCTTGTTCCCCATGGTTAACGACTGGACCTACAAGAACGAATAATCGACTCCAAGAAACAAAGCACACACAAACAAACACACACACACACACACACAGAGCAGAACACCCCAGACGCACAATCACAAAACGAGGGATCAACAAAACCACACGGACTGACAGTTTCTACCGAGTCAAACGCAACAAACAATACATCGATTGCGAAAAGAAGAAATCATAGAGAACAAGAGAAACCCGTGCACAAGTATTATCTCAGCTCTGCGTGAACACAACAACTGCCAGACTGATCTGATCCAGCAGCAGCATCGGGCGAAGCAGCAGGAGCAGAAAGACGCGAAAGCACGAAGAAGACTGCAGCAACGGATTCCCCCGTCCGTCGCGAAGAACCCTCGACGAGTCCAGAACGTAATAATTAGCCTACTTGAATCCCTGTAGAATCTACTTTGTGACGCCACTAAAGTGGACCATGAAAAAAGGCCTAGACCGGTAGAATCCACTTTGTGACGCCACTAAAGTGGACCATGAAAAAAGGCCTAGACCGGAAAATAATAAAAGTTGGTTAAATGGCCATTTAAAGTGTTTTGTTTTTCATATTTCCCATGTTGCCCAGTTGGCTACCTAGTGGGCCCTTCCTAGTGGGTCCTTTGGTCGCCAATTTGGCTACATTAAAATAAGAGTTTGTCAAAATGGTTAGTTATTTGCAAAATAAGGAAAGAAGATTTAAGTGATTGCCACCCTCTTTTTTAAAAGTTCTGCATTAATGAGACAACTTTGATTTTAGTAGGTGTATGGGTAACAATGAATAATTAATATTTTTTTCATTTGCTAGATTGCATTTATTTTTTAGATAGATAGATGACTTGAATTTTTTTAATCTTGAATTATGAAAACCCTGATGTGAGGGAATCGAACTCTAACCAATTTGGTCCTACCTTGTATAACACATGTCGGATCTACATATACATGCAAAATTAGTGGATGACAATAAATAAATAAAAGGTTAGTATAAAGTAGTTTCTACAACCTTTAAGAATCAAGATTCATGCCATGTTGTAAGGATGTCCATTGTCAAGGGCCAATGCTACAACAACGAAGTTTCCTATAAAATTGAATAGGATTGAAGGCAAAGTGACCACAACCACATATACAAAACCCACCATAAATTTAAATTATGACCAAGAGCTTGAAATAAAAACCTCAAAAAATTGCACCAAATGACAAACCAAAAAACTTAAGAAAAAATGGTATGCTACATACCCATTGCCCATCTACAAAATAAAAACAATGTTTCCCAATATCAAAGTTATACATCAATTGCATATAAACTATGGACACAACCTTCCACTCCTTAATAGTTCAATCATAATAAAAATTCTCAAAAATATAAAACTTTTGAGCAAACATTTAAATGACAACAACATGCAAATGAATAGTTAACCAATTTTTGACTTTGTCTTTTATAAAACTCAATGTATTGAAACATCTTTCATCTTCTGTAGAACCAAAAACTTGCATAACTACAATTTCAATCAATTTGATGTATTTTGACATCCTTTACACAATAATTTAAGATGTGAATTATTGCTTTCACAAGTGTATGAGGTTTAACCATTGCATGCTTGCAATTATTTTACATTGTCGAAACAAATAAATATCATTGCATATCAAGATGCATATCCAAAGTTGTAAGGTCCAAAACCAGTAAAATCCCAAGTCTAGTGTTGATGTTCGAATCTCAAGTATTAACCAAAAAAGAATCTTAATTTGAAAATGATGCAATGTGCAATGTGCATCAATGGTCAACCACACCCAAACCATCAATCAATTATCAAAGTTCAAAGTCCAAATTTGTTAGTGGTCACAAATTACAACATTTAATGCCTAGGATGACATTTAGATGTTGAGGTCATGGAGGTTGCTAGTACAAACCAAGATTTTCACAAAGTTTTATTGTCCTACCTGACATTTTTGGCTCATTATTGTTGTAGATGGTTGCCAATCCACTTAATTGACAATTTTTTTATTAAATTTTTTTTATAGAATTGTGATATCAAAAATTTGACAAAATTTTGCAAAAAAAATTCTTTTTTCATATTTACACTAAAAAGACAAAGAATATTTGGTCAAAATTGTTGAAAAAAATCATTGGTAGCATGCGTCATTGGCTAGCCTCCCAAGAGGGATTTAGCATCATATGGCAAGAATTAGAATTTTTAAAGCCTGTGTCTACATGGTAAAAAAGCACTAGTTAAGAAAATGCTACCAAACTAAAATCAGAGTCCAAATATGATGAAAAATGTTCCCCCCCAAAAAAAATGGAAGAAAAATTCAGAGAAAAATAAATAAAATTATGAAAGAATATTCTCTTTTTATTTTTCTCATTTTGGTGAAACTTCTCGCCAAAAATAAAAGCTGGAGAAGCAGCAGGTGGGTACCACACTCTGGCCCATGGGGGGCGGGGGCGGGGGCGCTTACAATTCCACGTAGTACTAGAATCCCCTGGAGAATCCCACTTGAGACGCTACGAAAGTGGGCCAAGACCCGAGAAATAATAAAAGTTGTTACGTGGGTGCATTCGGAGTAGGTGGTACGGGCTTTTCATTCCACGTAAGACTAGAATCCCCCTGTAGAATCCACTTGGAGACCTACGAAAGTGGACGAGGAAAACAAAAGACCCGAAAACTAATAGAAGTTGTTAAGTGGGTGCATTTGGGTCGGTGGGTTAAGTTTACATTCCACGTAATTACTCTAAAGTTCCACTCTAGACTCCACTTGCGACGCTACCAAAGTGCCGCCAGGGGCAAAATCCAAAGTTGTTAAGTGGGCTAATTTGGATTTAAGTGGGTTTCGGTTTACATTCCACCCCACTTTTTAACTGGGATTTCCCTCGCCCTAGAATCCACTCGTGACGCTACAAACCCCAATTAAATAAAGTGGGGCCCATGAGGAGTACGTGGCTTGGGGTTATTTCCACGTGGAAGATAGCCATTCGTGACAACCCGGGGTTATTTTTGCTGCTTTACAAACACCACGTGGCAGTGGACCTGGGGATTGGGAATGGGGCAAAAAAAGTGGGAGATCGTGGCCGTTAGATTTCCCATTTTGGAGGTAGTAAGTGGACTGGCGATCATCCACAAGAGGAATTTAGCCAAATTTGGCTACAGGTCGGTCAGAGAGAAAAGTTAGAAAAGTTTTGAAGCTCGACATGCCAAAACGCCAAAATCTTGTGGTCTAAATATCGCAATTTCTACTTTTTTATTGGTCTACGAAATATGGCGAATTTGGGCCATTATTTCCAACAAAATCCTTTGTACAAGTCACAGCCCTTTTTTTTTGATCGCCAAGTGGCCAAAAAAAAAGGGGCGAATTTCTAGGGCGGACTTTTCTTTTTACAAGCATTTTTTTTTTTCGCGTCTGAAAGGAAAAAGGACCCTTTTTAAGTTCATCCAGGTGTCATGTTATCCCACGTGGCTAAATCCTTTTGGGGGTTTTTTCGCAATGGGTGTTGGATGTGGGGTTTGTAATTGTAAGAATGTCAGCCATATCTGCAAGTAGAATGTCAGCAGAATCTACAAGTGTGAATTTTACACACTCTTGAAATGCACATCTTGGACATCTTTGCTCTGACAATTTGGAATTAGTGGGACTTGGTATTGTGCCATGTGGACCGAGAGAGAGAGAGAGAGAGATCAGAGTTCCAATTTAGGGTTTTATGGAATGTGGGTGAAATGGAGCAGATGAGAAACAGCTAAAGTGGATCTCAAGCAGTTGGCAACAGGAGCTGTCTGTTTGTCTACCAAGGCTTAAAACATTTCTTGGGTTGCAACTAAATGATGATGGTCTTGGAGTTAGTTTGTTGTTGGGTGTTGCAAATGCAGACAGTCATGTTGGGTAACTGATCACATACAAGGGGGAGGCAATTTGGGGACAATGAAAGTCTTCCCAATTGCAAGCTTGTGATGTTCAAGTTTCAAATCAAGTAAGTTCTCTCATTGTAATGCCATCTCATGGAATGTTCTATGTTCAACATGTTGAAATTTCTGGAAATAATATAATTAGTGTCAAAGCTACAAAAGTAATAGGGTAGTTTGATAGAACCTCCCACATATGAACTAGGAATGCATGTAGTTGTGTGATAGGTGTTGTGATTTTTGGGGTTAATATGCAATGTATCAAATAAAAGTAACAAAGGCATAGAGTAGTTTGACAATGTTATCAAAGATAACTAGGAATTTGAGTGATAATAGCTTTCCAAGCTTTTTGTAAGCAATGGTAATGTTTTGTTGTTGACAAAGACTTGGTGAGGACATTGACTAGCATGTTGTCTATTAAGACATTTTAAAAAAAACTTGAATCGCCTCACAAGGGAAATGGCATTGAGTGCTCTTGATAAAGCAGAATATTAAACAAGCTAACCATAACAAGGGCTAACTATTCACAATAATATGCATGAGGTTGCCCATTGCTTGTCAATATGGATTTAAGTGGCATACATGATTTATTTAAGTCTTCTTATGTTCTAAGACCATCATATTTGTTTAACTTCAACTCAAATACCACAATTGTGTGGATTGGGTTTGAACTAGCCATATTTTATATCATTGCAATACCTTAATGTGATGATATTCCACTTGACAAAAGATTATCCACCATTCCATTTGATTGTGAATAATTTGGTTAATGATTTAAAAATGTATTTTTCCTTCACCAACTTTTTATATTGACTTCAATCCTTTTAAATCTTTAGAAAAGAAATGTGGTTCAAATTGTTAATATCACACCTGAAAAGATTGGCATAAAATGAAATCCATTGATACCCTTTATTTGCACCTCTAGCACCTTAAAACCCCCAAAACTTTTAGTCATAATTTTTATTTTCTTGCATTTAAATATTTTTTCAAGATTTTTACAACAAATGTGAAAATGATATGGTGAGTTTTATCTAGATTGGAAAATTTTGAAACTTGGCCTAATCAATCTTTCAAAAAAAATCAAAAAATGATTTTATATTTGGTGATTACTTAAAATATTTTAATACCCATCATAAAGTATGATTTTTAAAATTATATTTTAAAAATGAGGTTACAAGCTTATTTGGGCTATTTAAAATATATATATGATGAAAAAGACCACAAATGACTAATTGGAATTATTATAACATTTATTGCACTATATTTGTTGTGCATTGTTGTGTGCCAATAATTAGAAATGATGCAATTTTAAATTAACAAAAAATAATCTAAAAATAAAATGGATAAATATGGATGTCCACTTTGAGTGTTTTTAAATAATGATTTTAATTTTCTCAATCGTAATTTTTTTAAAGAATCAAAAGAATGGATTAAACAATGCAATTGATTTCAAAAAATATAAAAATAAAAATATTTTACATTTATATTTAGCAATTTATATTGGATACATTTGATTAAATAACAAACCATATGAATATTTAAATTGTTTAAAAATTCATTTCAAATGTGGACCTTTACTTGGGGTTACGAATAATAAAAACCTAAGTGAATACAAAATCAACAAAATGGCCCCAAAAAATGTCCTTTTCTTTTTAAACTATTCAAATTTTCTTACTTACATTTTATCCATATAATGTTTTTTGTTAAATAATGAAAAGAAGGTCATAAACTCCTTTGTCCTAAAAGTACTACCCAACCATGAATAAACCTTTACGTGTTTTTTTTTTTTTTTGCATGAAAATATAGGTGAAGAATGATAATAATAAAAGCAAAATTACATTCACCAAAATTTGGGACAATTATTGTATTTGCTTAACATTTTGATCACCAAATGCATTTTTTTTCATTTGTAAACCATTTAATATTATTTTTGAGTGTTTTCATCAAAGAAATATTGGCAATGAAATAGGAAAATAATCTTAACAAGGCACATGATTTTTATTTCTGCATTTATTAATTTGATAATTTTTTTGAATAAAAAAATGAGGTTTTATGGTTGTTAAAATTTGGGATCAAAATGTATATAATGTATCATGTGTACATTGAAAAAATTTAATTGTCTTTATAATTTGATCATTGAATCAAGATTAATTTTGAGTTAAATTGGATTTTGAATTGCAAAAACTATGGACATTCCAAAAAATTTACTCAAATTTTGAATTGTAGATTTCAATTAAGATTCAAGTTTATTATGCATTGTTATAAATTATAAATAAATATTTTTGCTAGAAGTGGTCCACTAAGAATGTGTTTTCATTCGTTTGAATTATTTCCAAATCCATGCCCATAAACATGAAAATTGGGATTATATAAAGTGAAAGATGATTTTAAACCATTCATTAGAGCCAACCAATCAAAAAATAGTCTCTTTTTTCTTTAATGTTTTAGAAGCATTAGAACCTTCGTCCTATGCACATTTATCAACATTATTGGCCTTTTTTTCCCATCAAATGATTATATTTCATGCAAAATATAATGTGCATGCTAGTTCGTTCTAGTGATGAAAATTTTGAGGAACTAGTATATGGGTGGTTTTTTATAATCTTTCTTAAGCTCCTTATTGATTTTGCATAATCCTTTGTATGGTTATCCTTAGACAATTTCAAATACATTTCCAAGTATAACTACTTCACTTCCTTCCTAATAATTACCTCTTATCCTTCTAACTACTTTATTCCTATCCTAATAACTATCTCTTATCTTTATAACTATTTCACCCCTTTCCTTATTCACCAACATGGATATGAAAAGGCAAATTAACACAAGCCTTTTCATGTCCATGATATTTATATTAATTGAAACTAAATTTGACATTGACATAAACAATTATTTATGTGAATTATTGATAATCATATGGGAACATAAATCAACATTGGTAGTGTGTAGCAACATGGAGCCCAAGTTAATGTTAGCGGAATTGGTCTAAAGTTGTAAAACAATTTGAGTAATTTATACACCAAATATAAATTTATGATGTCTTTGTATAATAAAACTTTAGACCATGAGAAAAACCATGTCCCAAAAGATGAACCTTGTACTAATATTTTACTTTTGTATTAATTTTGAACACCCACTTAGAGCTTTTTTTTCTTCTCAAAACTAAACTTATGAAATCCATGTTTTGTGTTGATTACCATTCACAAGTTCAATTGTAATGGTTGTGCGTCATTCATGTGTCTTAATAAAGTCTCAATTATCACAATATGATCATTCAAAATACCATGTTCAATTAAAGCTTTGTGGCAATGTTCATTAGATTTGGTCATGGTTGTTTTATTTTTCATTGTTTTAATTGAATGAAATGTTGGCCCAACTTTTCTTTCCAAATGCACTTACAATGGAGATGAAGGAGGTGGTGATTTACTTTTAATTAATAAAAAACCTTCATACATTGGCAAATGGTGTTCAATTGTATCACTAAAAACTTACAAAAAAAAACTACACATACATTCTTTTGTTATGGAAGGACAAGGAAAAACAATGCAAAATTTGAACTCAATCCATAACATTTTGGTTTTTCAAATAGATGTATCAATTCACACTTCCAACAAAAAAACAATCTAGAAGGATTATTCCCAAACCACTAAAATCAAATGTAGTCCTATGTTTATTCCCATGCTTATAAGAAAATCCTCCCTATTGTTTGTTCTTATGTCCTAAATCCACATGTTTGAACATAAACAATTTGATTGAAAAGAAATCTTGGATCAATATTCTCAAAGTTTAGGACTTTGGATTCCCACTCCACCCATGATTCACCCACACCAATGAACACATACAAGAATAGCTCAATTGAAATGTTTTGTTTTCATAATTCACCTATTATAGACATAATGAACACCATAATCCCATGCATCTAATATTGGCCAATTATGGATTAAACATTATTCAACAAATAAAAACCCCTTGATTGATTGACCAATGATTTCCCAATTCAACTTAGGTACAAATTTTCTTTCACATGATAGCTAAACCATTCCTAGAATTCTCAATTTTTAGAGCTTTTTCACAATTGGATCCAAATGGTTCTTTTTTTCTCATCATTTTCTAATTTTCCTTTTTTTTAATGAGCAAAGTTTCACACAAGGTACAAGGATAGTGTGACCAAAACCATCTCCTTGCTATAACCTACTTATTTTTTACAAACTTGATTCCTCATAAATGACTATGCACATCAAACACAAGATTAAAGTTTAAACAAAAAAAACTCCTTGAATCTTCATGCCCACCCAAGTCTTTGGTAGCTCCAATTATTCTTGAAGTTCCAAGCTTCACACCACATATTGGCCATTACATTGTTTTGATGTAGTTTAACAATTCAAATCCATGTGATGTTTCATACCAAATGCATATTTCTTTTAGAACCTACAAAATGACAAAAAGACCAATGCACATCACCTTTGTCAAGATCCACTCATAAGAAAAATGTTCCAAAATGAAAAAACCATAAATAATCATTTCCATTTCCAATAAAACCCCATGGCGCTTGTTCCTTTTTACAAAAATATATTAATGCAAACATATAAACTGTAATTGGGTTCCATTCACATTATAAACCCAAATGCTTTATTTTTGTTTCACACAATGTTTTCAATTAAATGAAATTGTGTGAAAACATCCAAAGTTTTTTCATTATTGAACATTATATGATTTTTCATTATGTAAAAGCTTCACATTTTGAATATTCAAGAAGCAAATTATATTGATGATGAGTTTATTTGTTGATTTGTAAGTGGGATCATGAAACAAGATTATTTATAAATGTAACATGTGAAATATACAAATTATTTTGAAAAAGAAATCAATAATGTTTGTCACTTGTGTATTGTTGGATACAAAAAATATGGTTATCATTTAATGTCAATACAAACAATTTCTTTTGCACTACAAGTTTTAGAAACTACAATGATTCAACATTGAAAATACCATGCCACCATTACATGAAAGATTGCCTGCCTATATGGTTTTCTTTGCACTTAATTATGCACAATATGACATATGTGCACAACTTAATTGTTGCATATTATCATGCATTTAAGGTTGAAATGATTATTCAAGACACATGCATGAGATATAATTGGTGTGAAACCATGAATTATCACTCTTTATTAGCCTCATATTTAAAGAAATGAAATCCACCTTGCATCCTAGTACATGCTCACAAATTTATTTCATATGTCCTTGTGTTAAAACTAAAACCCTAGTGTCCTTCAAAAAGTATTTCATCTTTGTAAACATTATTTATTCCACAAAGAAATTGGGAAATCTTGGATAAATGTGTTTCTCTAATGTGTATTTGAGTAAATTTGCTAATCTTTTGAAAAAAATTGTCAAACTTTCTATATATAAGAAATTGAAAATATAAACCATGGTTCTAATTCATCACAAAAACTATTATTACTCCAAATTTTAATGGCAATCCATTGAATCCATCAAATGGAAAAGGCAATGTGACAAAAGCTCTTTTTGTGAACTTACATATTGACCTAATTATTGATTTTGCACTCACAAGTACTTTATACAACATAATCTTCCCCCTTAACCTTTAAAATGCCTTACAAATTTAGAAGGTGCCTCAAAAGTGGTAGAATCAAAATGTGATCTAATTTTTTTGTATAATGTTTTTGAAAAAAACACTATACTTTTGAAGCAAGTCTTCCAAAACAACTATGCCGATCTATCAAATTTGTATGTTGAGGGCACCAAGGACACCAACAAATAATAAATGTTCAATTCAAATACATAAACATTAAATCAGTAGTTTAAAACTCTTTAATCCCAATATGTGACTATTCAAGTTCATATTCGAATGTTATACAAATTGATGATAAAAGATTTTCAATCTTAGTATACTTAAAGTTGCTTATGTTTTAGTGTTACAACACATGCACAAAAAGAGACTTTCAATCTTCATATGTGATTACATTATGAAAAATAAGGTGATTGGCAACTGACCTTGCAATTACTCAAGGTCATTTATATTCAATCACTACAACACACCGATGAAAAAAACTTTCAATCTTAGTATTTGACTATTCAAACTCCTTCACATTTGAATGCTACAACACACTAATAAGAAGATTTACAAATGGTAGTATATCACCATGGAGCAACATGTTATCAACAAATCAAGAACAAGCACATCCATAAGATGTTTTTTGATGTGGTCACTTTTATTGACGTCTTTGATGTGGAAGGAGGCAATTTGTTTTCCAATAATGCAAGTTTAAAGTTACAACATCAACATTAAAAACATCTAAATGTTTCTTGCTAAGAAAAAATACAAATAACCAATTTGAATTTTTATTGGTTAGTTTGAGTTCAATTGCACAAGAACTTTGGTAGTCATAACCTCGTGCTTTTAAGTTCTAAGGTTTTTTTAATATTGTAATTGTTTTTGTGGATGTAAAATGAGGCAAGGCATGTGAAAGAAACTCAAAGTGAAAAGCTTATAAAATCTATTCTTATCATGATGGAGAAGTTAATTCGAGATTTCATGCTCCACAAAGATAGCAAACTATGGATGGTGCGTTACAATTTCAACAAAGTTCATGAAGGAAGGCAAAGTTTACAAAAGTTTGGTATAGTTCATAAGTTGCGAGTTGATAGATCTGCACATGTACATGTATATTTTTTATTCCTACTTGTGTAAATTGTGATTCCCCTTAATTATTAATCAAGTGCTTCTTAAATTTAGAAGTAATTATAATATTGCCAAGAAAATTCATTCTTGTATCCTCTAATTTTACATTCTCCTTGCATGCACTTACTAGTTCTTAGCACCTTATTTCTTCCATTTTTTTAGGATACTCTTTTTGTGTTCTTGTTACATAGTGGTTTCAAATTAAATTTTGAGATGGCCTCCTAAGATTATGATTGGATTGGACATATTGAACCATTTGATACAAAATGACATCGCTAGTTAAAGTTATAACTTGAAGGCAAAGTGAGTGCCCTTTGTTTGGAGCTAAAGGAGGTGCATTAGCTTTTAATTGAATAGCAAAAAGTAAGTTACCAAAATAGTGCAAATTTCACCCTAGTTAAATTAGACACTTGTGGCCATCATGTAGTGGAGGGGCCAAAATTGTAGACATAATGAAAATCAAAGTACCCAATTTGGCTACTTTGTCCTTGAATACATTTTCATAAATTATGTTCAGCCCCATGCCTTAATAACATGCACCATTATGGGAATTTTGACAAACAAATTGGCCCAAAGAGGAAATTTAAGTGGAACGTCACAAATGTTGGTTGGTTACAGTTGACAAACAACAATTGTCAATGGAAATTGGATTTCGATAGTGGAACAAACATACCTTGGAGTGGTTTGTATGAGCAAATGGATGTGGATCAAATTCTAATTCAAATGTTATGACTTTGTGCATTTCATCATAATTCAACCAATACACACGAATTCTTGATTATAGAAGTCTAAAGCATAAATTATAGGAGGAATATGCTAGCAATGGGAGGACATAATGTGTGCATGAACATGTAGTTATGATTGTATGTGGTGATGCCCATTTTTGCATATTTCATGCATCTTGTATTGAGAAAACTCTACAATGTATGAATATTGAAAATTTGCATGCTAGCACAAGTATAAGGGTGTTGTGCATATGATTATGGGCTAATTGCGAGCTTCATATTTTGCATTATTAATGCATCTATACATACTTAAAGAAAGAAGTTGCATGTGGTAGCTAGGTGCATGTGTTTATAGGTTAACTACAAGCTTCACATTTTGAGTTTGTAATGCAATTATATATAATTAGAGAGAAAAATATTTGCAACAAAGAATATATGAACTTAGTTTTGGATTGTTAACTTGAAAGTAAGTTAGCAATTAGGTGGTGGTGAATTAAGTTGATAGTGTTGAAATTAAAAATATGGTGGACATTCCATTCTAAAATGATCATAGGAGTTGAGTCAAAGGTTGATTTTTAAGGTGATAAGTAGACACTAAATAAGGTTAAAGGAGTCCACTAGCCATGAATGCCAACATTGCACTAGAAGGGTTCATGCTTGTATAATAGGGTGGGGGTGAAGTTGTGAACTTATGAAAACCTTGTTGATCCAATTTGGACCTTAACAACTTCAGGTACTTTGGGAGATATGTTGGACTATGAGAAACATTGAGTTAGATGTAACTTATGAATGATGGATTAAGTCAATCATGTGTTGGTGTTTGACAAATGTGATAATTGTGTGCACTAATCCATGCAAATATTTTGTGAATTTTAAATCATAAATTTCAAAGCAAGATTATATAAGGTCTATGCCAATTCCTACTTATAGAAATTCAACAATTGAAAATATTTTTCTTCTTTTGTAATATTAAAGTTTGTCAATTTTGGAAATGAATAATTGAAGTGGGTTGTTATTTTGCAATAAAATTATTATTAGTTTTAAACTTGGTGCCTTGCAATTAATTTTGGAGACATACTTTGACATCTAATTCCATCTTACAATAATGATTTACATGTAATGTTTATCGTTGAATTTTGGATCCAAAGTTCTTATAATGATATTTCAAGTGGAAATTTTGAAATTTATCCTTGATGTGGAGGTGTGTCACAACAACCTTTAATATGAGTTCTTTCACATGATTGTTTACCAATATTATGGTTGTGGTCCCAATTATTTAATCACAAAAGGAGAGTGGAGGTGGAAACACAAGTTCATGGACATGTGATGTTCTGTGTTTTGGTTAGTGCACAAGTGAATCAATCTTAACAAAATGGTAATATATATATAAGCATTTTTCTTTGCTTTTCATTTACTTCAACTCTAATAGATTTTAATGACCAAATTCTAGGTCCCAATTCATTAAATCAAACCCATCTTTGACTTGCATAAAAAGTAAGATCTTCATTTGTAATTCCTTTACCAATGGGGTATATAGGGACTCTTCTTTAATGCACTCAATATGTATGTGTGTATGACATGGTTATTATGAAATGATTACACATTTGTTTTTAGTAAATTCAAATTTTAATCCAGTATAAGTATATAATCACACTATAATGAGTGAATTAGACTCATTCCCATGTGCTTTTTATGGATTGGAACTTATCACATTTGATTAAACATGGTTTCCATGTTTTGGTTAAGGTTCGTAGGAAAATGATAGTGCCAACTTCAAAAGCTTAATTCACTTTGCATGAATTATTTAAATACATGTAATTAAAAAAATATTTATTCTTACATAAATCAAATGTGTACATTTCAACAAAGTAGACATTTCAAGTTGACATTTTAAATGTGTGTTTGAACTTTGGAACCTCTAATGATGTAACATATATTAAGTTTATCAAACATATTTTTTCTCAACATCATTCTAAATGCAACAAAACATATTAACCATATTCACCTATGCACAAATCATTTTACATAACACATTCAATTTCCATGAAAATACATCACTGCCTTCTCTTACACAACAAAGGACATTTCATCTTCAAGGAAGTTCTTCAAATCATATTTAAACATATAAAAAATGAAAATAATGTGCAATAAAATTATATATATATTCAAGTTATTTTCAATACCATGGCCTCATAATCATCAATATATTACCATCCATAAATTTTGAGGATGACTATTAATTTAATTTAACCTAGGATAAAAATATGTACAAAACCAAAAAAACATCAGTCAACTACAAATTTTCCATTATTTATTACACAACAAGTGAACAACAAAACATTAAGGAATTACATAAAAATCATTGAAATGAAAATTCACAAGTAAAAAAAATCTATCCACTTGAGTGAGTACTACATTCCAATGCTTACAACTCATATAATCATTTTTTTAATTCACAAGGATTTAGGATTTTATGACAATCAACACAATCCTTAGCTCCTTTGATAATGACTACACCTTTGTAAGTTGACTTTACTCATTGACAAGAATTTCTTAAACAATCATGACACATGAAAAATATCTCCTACTTTTGTTGTCAATCTTAATTCCATTTTTACTAAGACCTTTGAAATGCCAATTGCTTGTTGGGTATTATCATTCCCTAGATATACCATTGTTGAACTTGAAATTTTATTATATGATATGAACCATTCTTGTTTTGGTGTCATATGTTTTGATGCTTTGAAGTGCAAATATCAAACTTCACACGATAATTGATTACTAATATTAAGCAATAATGTTGTAAACAACTATGGGATCTCATTCACTACACTATTTACTTTGGTTAAATGAATTAAGTAGTTTTAACTTTGCTCAATCCACATTGTGAATGTCATAGTTGGTTGAAAATACAATAGAAGGAGCCAAGGACCATGTTGATTCCCATAAAATGTTGACCCCCATGATTTTGAGAAATGATTACATGAGTTTAAGCATTAGAATGTAACGAGGTTTAGAGGATAATGTTTGTATATTTGTGAATTTGTAATTTCATGATTTTTGTGTAATATGAAGATGTTTAACTTTCCATAAAATGAATAGAAAGCATTGGGATCATGATGTTAATTGGGTGTTTTTAAATTTCAAATGTGTTTAATGATGTGAAATTAAACCATTTATTTTCAAAATGCATGGGAAGCCATATATTGATATTTACAAAGGCTTGTTATTGAAAAGAACTTGAATTTATATATTTTAATTTGACAATCCATAAATGTATTCTAAACATGCTTTTGAACCCCAAAAATACATAATTTGAAAAATTCTTCAAAGATTAAATGTTCAAGTTGTTTTGTCACATTGAAAATATTATAGGAATGAAATGATTGTTTGTCAAATGAATGACAAACACATTATGTAATATGTTTCTATAAATTTGGTAGAATTTTTTTGATACATGACAATGGAAGGGTGAGATCATCATCAAAGTATGCAACCCTATCTCCTCTTAATTAATTTCTAAGACTTAAGAACATTAATTCTAGTAAATACATAACTAATTCATTATGTTTCAATTCCAATTTGAATTTTTTTTCTTTAGAATGATAGTTGATGCTTTGTTAAGATGTTTGTACATTAATGATTTAAGGACATCCCACACTACCTTTAGGCATGTGCATGTCAGGGTGGACCAATTTTGATGTCATATTGACAAGTTTTTTACATTGTGTGTGATTGCAATTGGTATATTTTTATATATATTTTAGGATTTGTTAATAGGGACTCAAATTCACATTATAGACTTCTGTACCTACATGGAACAATTTGTTGTTAAGGAAAAATTATGAAATTCCAAAAGCTATGAACTTTTGAAGTTGAAGCACAAGGAATGTTGTACTAGCAACAATGAAACTAATGAACTTTGATTTGGTTCATTAGATTATGCATTTTTTTTTAGGGACTTAGTTTTAGAGTGGAAATGTATCAATGAGAACAAATAAAAGAAGTTTTGGATCATATCAATTGAAAGTATTATGCTATGGACTTTTGAGTACTCTCTAGATGTTGAAGAGATTTTAATCTTCAAACTATGCTTCTGCAAAAGACAATAACATACTACCCTAATGATCCATGGCATCAATGGAAATTTTGAAATCTGTACAACCCATCAATTAAATCTGTTATAGACAAATCACATAGAACATGGCTGCATTAAATGTGCACAAAAGGCTTGAAACATTTTGAACTCGTACAGAAAAAAAAAACACATGCGTTCCTCAGAAAGCTCATGCACTAAAATTCAATTCACTCTAACTAGTATAGACAAAATAGAGAATTTAAGGATCAGCTGTACAATTTGGCTTCTTGATTTGAAATAGAAGTCCTAATCTGCCACTTAGAAGAATTCAGGTTTACTACAAAATTTACAGAGAGATCAGCTGTACAAAAGTGGATTATATTAAAGACAAAGAAGAGAAGACCCAAGAAAATTTTTAAAATCAAGGAGCTCATATGAACAAAAGACAAATTTGCTTTTGTCCTCCAAGTGTGTGCAATGTAAAGTTGGTGCCGTGATTTTTGCTAGGATGTTTATTTCTTGGTCTGACTGTTGCCAAAATTCGAAGGATCAGAATTTGATGAGGAGGAGGTGCTGGGTGCTGGTGACTCAAGAAGCTTAATAAGCTTGTAAACTATGACGACCAAAAGTGCCTCCATGTGAAGTCTTGGTAGCTATGTGTGACGAACTTTTTTGAAGTGAATGGCATCCTCGCTTGTGCACGATCAAGGAATCTGGTTTGAATGTCCTCCCACAATGCCTGATCACATGTCAAAGAAAAAAAGTTCACAAAATCAAAATCAAAAGCACTTTTAAATTCTCAATAGGAAAAAGAAAAATCAAAATTGAATCTCTGAAATACAGAAGTTTGCAATTGTGTGACTTACAAGCATTTTTTGAGGAGCTTTTCAAAGTCTGGAGGTGGTAAGCTATTGCAAAGAGCTTGTTGAAGCATCTTCTCCCAATTGTGTTTTGTCAAGCCAGGTATCAAAGGCCTGCACAATATCATTCAACCATTTTGCAATATTAGGCATGCTCAGTTGGAAGGTCATGTCAAAGCTACATCTGTCGACTTGTATCAAAAAGCTCATGCAGGCATCACATACATGTACTGTGATCTCTCATTTGCCTGTAAAAAGAAGCTTTTGTGTTCCAATCATGAATCTCAATTTTGAGCCAGAGAGGCAATCCATAATCATCAACAAAAAACCTCTGAATCGAAGAAGTTTGATAGTAGAAACAAATTTAATTGTACCTTTCATCCATGTTTTGGAAGCATTTTTTGGACTGGTGCACCACTTGTGACTCTTGGCTCCATGATGGTATTATGTTGCTCTCTGAAGAAGAAGATGAAGAAGAACAATGAACAATCCTCGATCCATGGTTATTGCTCTTTACAGCTTTGATCCTTCTTCCTGAGCTGGCCATGGTGGTTCTTGCAGTACTAGTAGATCTGAAGCAAGAACACCAAATCTACAGATTGTAAGAGAAGAAGAAATACCCAGGTCTATCTGTACTCTGAAGTACTCATGCAAGAGACTTGAAGAGCTCACACTTATGTAACCCTCCAATTTACATAAAATTTCTTTCACCTGGGTATGAAGATCATGCCAAGTTCTGTACCTTGATAGTGGTTGAGGGGCTGCTGGCAATGCCTCATGTGAGTCCTGGACTCCAGAAACCATAAGATTATGTTGGTTGTCATCTGAAGTTGACACTGGTGATTGCTGTTTTACAGAACAATTTGTAGCTCCGAGCTTAGTACAAGCCTCAGACTCCACTCCAGTTGTTGTCACAAGTACCTCCTGATGAGCAAGAGTCATGGTCTCAGCTTCTTCCAGATTCTGCGACTGGCTTATGGACTTAATCTTGCTCTCCTCAAAGGTGTGACCATTGGAGATCATAGGTTTGCTTGGTTTGCTCTCCTTCCCCATTGTTCCAGATGAGGACTTGGTCACCCTGAGCCCTTTGCACCATCGTGCCCACACACTGCGGAGATTGAGACAGGAAGGTGGTAGTTGCTCCAGGTGGACCTCATTTTGTGCTTGGACTGCAAACAAGTTGTCACAACCCACATTTTCTAGTGCAAAACTTGGGTAACAATGTTCTTCCAGGAAGCAGGGCTGTTGTGGTTTTTTTGAGTCAATGACGATTGAGCCTACATCAACCTCATGTGTTGTTGTTTGTGAATGATGAAACTGAGATTTCTTCCTTTCAACTTGTACTTCAGAAACATGGCTGATTTCTGAGTTTGACACACGGCTTCTGTTGTTGCCCCTGAAGAAAATACGTTTCCCTGGAACTTCTCTCTTCCAGTTGATTCTCATTTTCATTGGTATTTCTGTTGCTGCTGCTGACGTTGCTAGTGCAAATTCGCAAGCTAATGATGCCTCCACCAGCTCCTTTGTTTCTTCTTGGAGAGGTGAAAAACCACTTCCTCTGTCACATGATGGCAAGCACAAACCTGCAGGTTTCTCACGAGCAGTGACATGCTCTGCTGCTGCTTCTGCTATGATGTGTGATGATGTCTTTCTCTGGGTGTTGTCTTTGATTGAATTCTCGCACTCACTTGAATGCTGTGATGAACTGGATTTACAGCAGCCAGATGCATATGAATCGTGCTTTCTGCTGCTGCACATGTGGGTGGTGGCTTTGAGGCTATCCAACATCTTTTGATTCAACTCCACATTCCTGTTGCTGCTCCCAATGCTTGAACTTTGCTTCTTCACATGAGGATTGACTGTCATCTTCTGCTGAGTCAATGATGGATTGCTCACCAATCCAGCAATAAGCTTTGAGGGCTTCAATGTGCTGCTCTGATGTTGATGATCATGATGATGAGCTAACTGAAGCTGCTGCTGCTGCTCATCATCATCCTCATCCTCATCATCATCATCATGTTCCACTTTGTCTGCATTCAAGATGAGAAACAAATTAGGGATTCACTCAGGTTGACTACAAAATCAAGCAAAAAAAGCATATGAAATGTCTGTTGAAGAAGAAGAAGTTGCTATGTATATACCTTGATAGGCATCAAGACGAAGCTCCGAAGCTTTGAGGACATATTCTTTGCTACCTTGCAATGGAAGAATCACATCCTTTTCAGTCAAATCCCTCCAGATGTAAGCATTCTTATAGCTTCTGTAAAGCCAAGCAAGCACAAGACCCTGAGTAAGTGTTACCATAAGGCTTATTGCAGCAACAGGAAGCCATGAGATTTTTTCGATCCTGATCTGACCATAAAAGAGTTCAGTAAGAGAAGAACTCAGGGAACAACAAAAGAGTGGGGTTTCATTCAGTCCATGAACACATTAAAAAAAAAGACACACAAATTGAGCTAGAGAAGCAAGCTGATGAGTTCAGGACTCTAGAGCTGTCCAGTCTGAGTGGAACTGCTGAATGAACTTGCAATGAAGAAGATTCACCGTTTGTATGACCAAGCAAAGGATTCTGACATGCCCTTTCCCCGCAGCTTATTCAACCGCTTCTTCACATCTGCAGAGAAATCATCATGGCAGAAATCATCATTTCTCTGTCTCTCTCTGTGTATGTCTCTCCCTCAGAGAGCTGCAGATGCAAAGTATAAGCGTGCATTGTTGGAGAGGAGAAATATGCGTGCCTCTCAAGCGGAGGCCATTTTGATGAGTGGGATACTGGACGTCGATCATGTGAGGATGCTCAAGCTTTCCTTCCCGACACAACTGGTACACCACTTGCACCTTGGTTGTTAAGGACGTTGTTGCAGCAGCAGCTGCTCCTTCTTGCAGCTTCATTGCAGCAGCTAATTGAGCAATGAACAAACCTGAATATTGCAGCAGTTTCAGAGCTTCAGATGAGCTTCACGCTTTGCAAAGCTCGAGTGAGTACCTGCAGTCCGGCAGCTGAATGAATGATTGTCGATATATACTGTAACTCCGAGTTAGCTAAGGAAATTCAATGCTCCAAAGCTGCTGTCTCCGCCAAAGTTGACCGCTCTAGACTAGAACTTGTCAACTGATCGGAAGCTCTAGTCCCCTTTCGCTCTCTCTTTTTATATCTGTTGAATGCTGGTTCTTCAATTTCTTCAGCGACAAAAGTGTAGTACAAGGTGATAGAATTCACAACAAAAGACTCGAGAGCTCTGAGGGAATGCGCACGCCATGGAAATCCATGTTTGGGGAACCGACGTTCGGTTGAAAAAGCGAAAAGCGAAAAAGCAAGAAGCAAAAGCAATAGTAGTGGAGTCTTGAGACAAACTTGGAGCAAGGAAGGCCGGGGGCGGGGCAAGGTTTCAGAAAAACAAAAAGGAAGAGAAAATCATTGAAGAATACAGTGTGCAGGCGCCTTCAAACAATTGACCAATTTGTTCTTCGCAATCAATCCAATGCTGTAATCCACAAGACACACACAAAATGGGCTCAAAAGATGCACAAGAAGACGACGATTGCGTGCGCACATGAATCATGCTGCAATTTTCAGAGTCAGCCACGGGAATCAAACCCCACCCCCCACCCCCCTCAGAGAATCGCACTTGAGAGCGAGAGACAGACAGAGAGAAGAAGAAGAAGACCCGAGCGAGATTGGACCTTCAGGCGCACCACTCTTTTATCCCCCGGATCCTCCCTCTCTACTTACCCAACAGATTCTAACACTGGTGTCGTTGTTACACAACGGTTCTGTATTGTATTGTGCCAGACTGGCGATCATTACACAATAAGATTTAGCCAGATCTGGCTATAGACTAGATTTGAGAATAAATTATATTAAAAAAATCTTTCTGTATTGTGGCTACCTGTTGGTGGAGCTTATGGTAGAAGTCTGGAGATTTGTTTTTTTCAAAATCTAGCAGTTGTAATTCATTTCTTTCAGTAAAAATCAAAAATCCTTTGTTGGTACCTATTGTTAGGCTCCTTTTTTTTCTTTCCTTTCACAAAATGACAAAAAATTGTCACACAAGAAAAAACTGATTTACAATCTTTTTGTAACTCACTGCCAATTCTACCCAAGTAGAAGAAAACCAAAATTAATAAATAAAAAAGACTTTAACTATGTAACTAATCTTGTTGGTTGGTTTATTTTGTGTGTGACTAAAACATCCCTTTTGCTTTTAAATGCAATGTTTTTAGTTTTGCTTTTATATAGTTTTCATCTAGAAAATGATTCAATAATCAATAGCTTCCACACCATAGCTCCAAGCAGTCCCAAACCAAGTCAATGCACCCCTACTATTCATTGAGAGCTTTCCAAAGATATAAAGAGCATGGCATGAAGCACCATGGTTTGGGAGATCTGAACATAACAAACAAAACAAACCACCTTGCTTCATAGATAAATATTTGCTACTCAAATTGACTAGGTGACATTGGTCAACACCTACCTCTTTAGCTATTGACTACCCTACTTCTTCAGCTATTGACATAACTGAAGACTAGAGTCAGCTTCCAAATTGACAAAATGAATAATTTATTTATTTTTTCTTTTCAGAAAACCAATTCATTCTTAAATTTTTGAGAGTTTTTTTTTACATTATCTACAATAGTCTACTATGATTTAGTCAAATGAGTAGTGAAATTGTTCAACCTCAGCAAAATATTTTCATTAAAATCCATTTCAATATTTTTACAAAATTGTTCAATGACAAAACTGACCTTAAGGTAAGGGGTACCTAATTTTCAGGCGGCCAATGAGAACGGCTCCATGAGGCCATAGCATTAGCTGCATGCTTCAGAGCCAGTAAATGAATGCCAAGTCAGCAAACTTTGTCAAAATCTCAACTACACACCGGACCCAATGTGAAAAGCAGGCCAGGGTGCCCAATTGTGTTGGGTATGTGCTATGATATGATAACACCACCACCAGCTTGTTATTTTTGACCATCATAATGTGCACTAGAGTGTGTGTGTTCCATTAGTATTTTGTGAATATGAATTCATTGCAATCAGAATCTTACAAACAAAATGTGGAACTTATGTTGCACATTGTCATTTGAACCTTGTGAGTGGTGGGTCAACATTGGTCTGTCTCTTCCCCCCCCCCCGCCCCATCAAAACAAAGGCCTACTGTTTTTGTAAGACAACAAAGTGGGTCAAAATGTGTAATTTAAGCCACATGTACATATAATAATAATAATGTACTAGAATTTGTAAGCTTTAACATTTATTATACACATGATAAATTAGGAGGTGATTTAAGAATTTTATTTTAATGGATGAGGAATCAGGATCAGGTTTTTTTTAAGAATTTAAATGATTTTGAGATATCAAAAATTTGGTGTAACTTTCCAAAATTAGTTGAATTCAGACTGGAAAATCCCCAAAAAAAGTCCCCAAAATCCCAATTTTTTTGTCAAAAAAGAGAATATTTCTGTCCATATGTTGGGATATTTGAATCTATTGTAGGAACTCATTTTGGATTCAACCACACTTGCAAAGTAATTCATTCCAAAATGAATATTTGTTAATTGATCATTAAAAAAAAAAGTTACAATGACAGTCATAATTGAGCAAGGGACTTTTTTTTATTATTTTGTAATAAGACTTAAGTGATAGTGATGAATTTTCATAAAATATTACCTTAGTACCTTGGTCAATTCGACACTAATTATATTATTTTCAAAAATGCTGAATTTTTTTAAATGATTTCTTCCAAATCAAAAAATATTGTGAAAGAAAATAGTGTATATTTAAGAATATTTCATTCGTTGAAATGAATGTTTCAAAATTAATTAAGTATTTGACGGACATGTGTTGAAATGGCCAAGGTACTATGGTAGAGTTTTCCGTAAAGTCAGGAAAACACGGCACCAGTACCCTGAGTTTGGTCCAAAACCGGATGAGATTAAAAGAAAACCAGAAAAAAGTACATTACCCTTCAAGGGGGAGGTTTCAAACTCAGAAATGCACCACTTTTTGTGCCAAACTGAGTTTCATCCGGTTTTGACCCCATCTTTCTTTTTTCATGAGCGCCTCCACTGCTGCTACATATATTTTCACTGCTTCTACATGTACAACTATTATAATTAGGGACCTCGAACCTTGTTCATCAAATGCTGAGTTTCAGTAGACTTATCATTTCATACCCAGATTTAATAAAACTTCCTTACTTTGCGGACCTCAGTCACAGAGGGGATAGGGGGTGAAAAGAGGCCCAAAGAGAGGGTGAAGACAGATGACTTTAAGGAAAACTCTATTAGATTCTGAATGTGTTCAAAAGAGAATCTTTTATGATCTATGTGAATGATCCCCATAAGATGAAGTTTTTGAGCATGTGTGATCAACTCCTTTGGATGTCATCCACATGAACACTGAACCTTAAGGATGAGATAATCTTAATGTGAACCACAGAAAATCCAACCTCCATATGATGTGTTTGATATGTGAGGTTTTGTTGTGGATGCACAAGCCCACATTTGGTAATAGCCATCAGTTATGCAGAAGGGTGGGTTTTGAAATACCCGGATGATAACCACTGGCAAACCTGCTGGCTATACACTGGCTATAGGATTTTTAAAAATTAAAATGATTATTTTTCTGTTTCCTCAATCATAAAAATGTTTAGTGTTTCAGGATTGATAACATACCTGGATGATAATCAGGTCATCTAAGTAGGTTATTACATTTTAAAATTTCAATATTAAGGGATCAAGTTATCATCTGGTTCTAAAAATCAACAATCAGCTGGCAGGTTAATAATATCACAGGCTGATAAACTCAATAACTAGCCAACACCTGTCCAAACCCCAACTTGCAACCAGTGTTGGACCAGTATATAGATCACAACCTAGGTATACAGTGCCCATGCGAGAATTGGTATTGAATAAGATACTAATAAGGTATGACTTGAAGCAATACCAACCTAGTATGGGATCTGAGGTAAGATGAGGTATTTAATATATACTTGTGTTGGGTGGTTCTTCACTTATCTATCCAAAGGACATTTAGTCCCTTCATCAAAGATGTTATGTTACAGGCTCTTTGACATGTTGATTCTTTCTTTATAATGAGTGACGTTTAGGTAATCTTTGGAATTTTTAATTCACTATTTCATATAAAGGTATTCATATTTTTTATGATGTATATTTTTCTTTTCCACTTTCATAGAGTTTCTTACTTTTTTTTATTCCTCCTTTTTTCAAGTGTTTGAGCGCCTCTTGGGTCCAAAATCCTCTGACAACCCAAAAAGACCTTTAGCTCATAAACAAGTTTTTCTCTCAATAACTTTTAGTGGCATCGAGCTCATATTGATGATCATTATCGCCCTAGCTTATTTAGGGAGTTGGGCCTTTGTAATTTCAATCATAGCTGTTAGGTTTATGGTTGATTAATGTCCCTTCCTTCTTGAAGCCTTAACATGAATTGACAATAGCACCTTCCCTCTCCAACAACACTTCAAGGCGACTTGTGATTTCCTACCGCCCCCAACTCACACATGTCTTCTTTCATTTGAACAATTCATCGGGCAACAAATGATTCAACTTCAAAATTCCATCTCAAAATGTTTGCACCATCGTATCTTTTCCAACATGCTTTTCAACAGGATATCTGAAGCCCATTGTGCTTGAATTTTATCATATTTTGGCCCAAGGGCAAGTGCTTGACTTACAATTAAACCAATTTTTTTTGGCTTTGACTAGCTTTTTCAATCTTTTTTGTAGTGTTTCAAATACAACTTGGAATGCCCCATCCCCCAATTGTAAATATCCTTTGATGTGTGTGCACACATCCCATCAACCTTATAGGTATCCACCTCTTACATTGTGCTCATGGCAACGAGCACACATGAACCCATGATGCAGTTCACAACACCTTTGCTACCATTGCGTGAGATGCTAGCTTCCATGTGGGGCGAAAATAACTACATGTGCTTCCTTCAAACATGTTCAACTCCTCTTGTTAATGAATTGACATTATGTTCACCAAAAATGGCATTCGCACCCTGGTCGACGTTGTCATTGCCAATCCAACACAAGTGGATTTACATCCCTGATCTTCCACCACCCAAGGATTTGTTGCTTCTAATGTTCTTCAAGCCAAAAAACGAAGTTATCACAACTGACATTATGTGACACGCTCCTAAGTCCTTGGATAGTCCCTAGTTGGGACTAACTTGCTCAAATTGCGGAATTGGGAAGCACTCGGGGCACACTCCCAGCTTCCAGAACTAAAGGGGGTGAGAGAGGCGTGCTGAAAGCTCCGGGATTAGACTAGGAAGAAAGACAAGCTACTTAGTTGTTTGGTCCTGCATCCAAATCCAACCAACAAGTTGGTTAGAACTCATTCTGCACATTTTTAGTGTTGGGACTAGCCACGGGCAACCTTGGACTCACTTGACTCACCACGACTCGGATTCAAGGGAAGCCACCACCTTCCCCCATATAGTATTCTCTGCGTCTCGTCGTCACACTTGCATCTGAATGGTACTTTTTCCCGAGACTCCCAAAGTGGAGTCCCGAAACTGTCTCGGTTTTGACTCCTAAAACTTTGGGCGTTCATAACTTCTCGCCCTGAGCTCAGATTGGGACAAGGTTTAGAACAAAGTTGTAGCTCTCCTCAATAGTTTTCCAATGGTGTGTTACACTTCACTTGCACACACTAGGATCGAGTCGATTCCCGACCCTTCTTTTGACCATAACTTGTGCTACAGATATCCAAATGGCTCATGTGAGGCCATTTTGGACATCTACACTTCAAGACCTTTCCAACAGTATAAAGAACACCTCAATGCGAGGTGCTTTGACCCCTGCAATCGCACTCTGAGTTTTTGAGAGTCCCAAAGGACTCTCAAGTCCCATTTTCGGGAATGTGAGTGGCGACTTCGCACTTCCCTCAAAGTGGGATTATGACATTTTGTTGATCAATTCCTCCCCTTAGCAATGGAGGTATTTGGATGTCTACATAAACAAGCAGATGTGTTTTTACATAATTGTGCCAATGCCATTTGGAATTTGAAAAGACCAAAAACCCCTATTCTTTTTGTCTTAGTTACTTTTCTTTAGCAAAAAATTTCAATCACATTGTGATCCTCCATTTTAAATCGGGCGATAAAAGTAGGCCTAACTACTTCCCGACTTTCACCCCTTCAAGACACATATCCCATTTTCATGATCAACTTATTGCAAGCAGCCAGTTTTTGATATGGAAAAATACGAACGACCTACTACTAGCAATCAATTTTTGACATGGATAGGTTTTGACATTTAGTTTGAGCCAACTTGACGTCCTACAAATTCTCCCTTTTTTTTCTTTTTTTTTCTTTTCTTATCCCTTTGTACATTTTCCTAATCTACGGTGTGTCTATCAATAAAGTTTTATAGGGTTGCATCATCTAGTTCCGTTGTTAAAATCAATTAAAATGGTTCTAGTCCCATGAATTCAAAAAAAAAATAGTTCCAGTTCTAGTTTTGGTTTTGAGACTTCAAAAAACTTTGGTTCCAGGTCTACTTTTGTTCTAATCTTGTTCCAGGTAACCTGGATCAAATCTGGTGGTGGTTATAAACTTCCAGTTAGTTAGCACCTTGTTTCCAATTTTTTCTCAAGAATTTTTTTCCAAAAATCTCAGTTTTCTGGTTCTAGTTCCAGTTCCACACATATATATATCGGGAATATGGTTAAGGATCCAATTCTAGATTCTTCCACACAAAAAAATTCTGGTTCCAGATCTAGAAGCAATTCTAAAAATTACACCCAATTGCAATTCAATCTTTACTAATTGAAACTGAAACAGCAATTATTTTCCCATCAAATCAGGTACATGCCCAACAATGATATATGCCCAATAGTCTTACACAAGGCCAGTATAAATATTTTTCAAATACAATTACACGGCCCTGTGTAAAGGTTTTGGGGGCGTGTAAGGATAAACACTAAAATTATTTGTAAAGTCACCCCTGTCTTTGGGCCTCCTTTTCACCCCAAACCCTTCTTTAAGTGGTATCCATAAAGTAAGGAAATTTTATCGAATCTGGGAATAAAATGCTGAAAATCAGCATTTAATGCACAAGGTTCAAGACTGATTACGGTAGCTTTATAAGTAGGAGGAGTGAAAATATATGCAGCAACAGTGGAGACGCTAGGGAAAATGGAAAGACAGGGTGAAACTCAGTTTACCACAAAAACTAAGGTCCCCCCACCCTTGAATGCTAATGGTTTTTTTTTTTTTGAATCTCACCTTATTTATGATCAAACTCAGGGTTCTAGCGTTGTTTTCCTTATTTTATAGATAATTTTATTATATACCTTTAATGACCATATCTTCTTGCAAAGTCATATTATTTAGTTGTGGGTGTACATTTGTTGATGTTTTCTTTTTTTTTTTGCAATGGGCCATTTAGTTGGCTTCTCATCAAAAACATTACGAAAAATCTCCCCTCCTCAAGTAAAAATCACATTTTTTACATGGTTTTACATAGCCATGTAAAATCATATATATATATATATATATATATATATATAATATTTTATATGACCACATAAAATTATATGAATATATTTATTTTTACACACTTTTACACTTATGCATAGTATAAGTCACAAACCATTTACACACACAACACTTATATATAC
>Ga0116227_10000530_pt1 | contig 74871 bp, 59 predicted proteins | sample S1TSphgellanicum_FD_89693 | JGI IMG/M metagenome (GOLD analysis project Ga0116227, IMG submission 89693) | Host-associated microbial communities from peat moss isolated from Minnesota, USA - S1T2_Fb - Sphagnum magellanicum MG | ecosystem: Host-associated > Plants > Peat moss > Unclassified...
CAACTAATATCGTATTTTAGACAACTAAACCCCCCCCCCTCACACCTTGTGCACACTCATCAACCCCTATTCTAACACAAAGTTGTTAAACCCCCCTAATAACTTCACCACACTCACAAATTCCTAACCCAATTTTTAAATATTGAGACTACTAGCCATGGCCATGTCGATAGAGCTCACAGTGGGAAGGAGACAAAAGTGGGTCAAACACCTCTTAGTTTTCCTATTGTGTTCGTAGAAAACCAAGGAGGTTTCTCTTGCCTTGTAACTCGTTGGTAGGAGCTATGATCATCCAATATGTGAGAAACCTACATGTGGGGGTCTTTGATAGTGTATCTTAAAGCCAATTGTAGAATTGAAAGTGGTGCAAGGTTAGTCCACTAGTTACATAGCTAGTGCGCATAGGAATCGCATAGTGCCACATTGAGTAGAAGTGACTTTCCAAAGTAATGTTTGACCAACGTGTAGTGCTCCTGGATTTTCTCCCACTGGTCAAGCTAAGAAGGGGTGTTCTCAATTACATAACCAATCACATGAGAAATGGATTGAGCCCAGATGATTAATTTTACCATGTCTGTGAAAAGACTAAATCTTGTGTCATTCAAGGCTTCTCCAAATCTAGCCGCTAAAAATCCTTGACACTCCTAACTTGAAATGATGAGGTTCATGAGGTTAAGTAATTCCATATGTTTCTTCTAAATTAATTATATGTTAGAGGGCAAGAAAGTGAAACTGGCCTTCCATGCGGTGGTTGTAAACTATTGTGCAAATCTGGCTATGAACTCCATCATTCTCGATGCCACCATTTGCCTTGTAATAAGATCAATGTCTACATAGAAATACCTCCCAACCACCATCCTTGACTATAGTAGGGTTTCGAAACCTGTACCAATACCACCAAAGAGCTCTAATAATGTAATCCCTTTCTTAGGCAGTGTCTAAGTGATTAGCTAACAAAGTACTAGCTTAATCAATTCGCCATGGATCTCCATGTTCTCAAAACTAAATAGAGTTTTGACCAAGGGCTCATGGACTACTTTGAACCTTTGTAAAAACTCTAGTCCGTGTTGAATGTCAATAGGAACCACCCTCAAACTTTCAATAACTTGTGCGTAAGCTGTTTCCTTTTCATTTCCCTCTATCCACTCATGGCTAGCTTGTTGAATGTAGGAAATGGTGTGTGTTTCCTGAGCATACAATGGTGAGCCATAGGACTATGGTTCCCATGTAAATCAAGGGGTATGTATCCCAAGTGGTGGCCATCAGTCTCCCAATCCATTTGGTAGTACACATGCTTGAGTTAATTGTCAATTGTGAAACCAGGTGGAAACAAGGCCTCTTGCCCAATGAACACATCGTAATAAATGGCATTGATGACTAAACATCTGACATGTAGGCAAAGCTCCTAATCTATACTTTCATTGAAGTTAAGTGTAATAAAATCCGAACTCTCCCCAAATACCTCCTCTACGCTCCCACTAGCGGTGCAAATTTGCCACACAATTTCTGTAGTTTGGAGTCGAGCATACCCATCTTCTTAGCGAATTAAACTCTAAGAATCACTAGTTGGGCACTTGTATTAACAAGTACCACTCTGGGTGTATATCCTCCCACCTGGATTGTTGACTTAGTATTGTCAACAATGGCAACTTTGGTGGCGATGGAAGTTTTTTCACTAAGCACCACCTTCGAAAATGAGTGAAAGACTTTGTGGAGAGAATGGTTATCCACAATGCCTTTGCTGAGTAACAAATCCACAAGTGAAGTTTTCTCAGCTCCCTTTTGATATGTGTATGTAAAATTAGAGGTAGGAGAGCCCACTAATTTAGCCATGCTAGAACTAATGACCAGATTACGAACGCCATTTGCAACATGTGAGTTAATCGAGTGATTCTCTAAGGTGTTGGATGGGACCCCTGTAGCATGTGGATCAGGGATTGTAGAGGAACTAATGTAGTGTTCAGGGTGTCTTTTAATACTGCAATTATGTACCTGATGTTTAGCTTTAAATCTTGAAAACTAAATAACAGTGTACTCACAAGCTTTTACGCCACTTCACACATTTGTAGTTGACATCCCATAAGCTGATCAATGGAAAATTGTGTGTTTTCCTAATGTACATGTACTCCTGGGACACAAAAATTTCATGCCTTAATAACTTGTGGTGTAGTAGTCTCCTCCCCCTTCCCAACAAGGTGCGTTCTTCTTCCATGTTGAGAGGATGAAAATATTGTGGCATGAATGCTCGAGCTCCTCTAGCCCTGGTAATAGGACTTGAACTAAATGCGAGTCTATTAGTCTAAATTACCTACCTAGTGGCACAAACTTTAAGTGCCACATTAGCTTCTTGTGTCGTAAACTAAGAAGGGTAAAAAGAAGTGGTAAATTCTAGTGTGAGACCAGAATTGTGTGCACTGGAAAAAACATACTCCACAACCATGGCATCATGTGAGAGGCCATAGAACAACCTAGGAGGTCCCTCCCGTGATCCTGAACCCTATACAAGTTAGGCATGAATCGCTGGTTGGGAAGACTTGCCTTTTAGATTAGCAAGTTGGGCCCTCAATGATTTGAATTCATTTTGCAGAGTTTGAACTTCAACGGCATGGGCTTGAAGCACCTCCCTCTCATCAACATTGTGTTCCTTTTTCCTAACATTCTTACTGGAATTACCCTTGGTGGGGAAAGCCTGAGTGGAAAGCTAAAGTGCCTTGGCTTTTGGTTGAGGGGTAGCGAAAGATGTTAAAAGATTTTGTTATGGTAATTGAAGTTGCTTCTGTTCCGAGAACTTGGCAAAACAAACAACTTTCTAATGTCCCTATATTCCACAATAATCACAAAAGAGATCCTCGGAAGGAATGTTGCATTCACTAGCTTTGTGGGCAAAATTGCCACAATCTTACAAGAAGGTAAGATGGGTGTAATCGAACGCACAACTTTAGCCCTTGAAGAAGAATGTGATGATCTAGTTGGCGTAGCTGGTGGAGGTTAAGGCCTTGAATGTGCTCGAGGCTTCATAGTACTAGCTTCATAGTGTGCATGAGCCGGTACCAACTTTTCAGAAATGTTGTACACATCTAACAAAGTATACGATTTTTCAAATTCTGCAAAAACCCATTGCAAAACCTACACATGGAGTGTTAGAGTAGCTTCCAATGAACAAATAAACTGATGGGCAACTTCCAGGTCTGTGATGCTTTGAGTATGTTCTTTAAACTTCAAAAGCCTCTGTTAAAGCATCTTGAGGGTTTCATCCTTTTGCCGAGAAAAGGTGGTGAGCTACAGAATTTTTTTAGAACTCTTAACCGGAAATTCCAGCTCAAAAATTCAAAAGAATTCCCCCACTAGATCAGCAAAAGCTAGTGCATCGATGGTGGGAGGAATGTTTATGGTAGCAACAATGAGTTGTTGAGGAAAAAGGTTTATTAAAATAAGTACTGGATTTGGATTATTGGGCACAGTCCCATGATGTGCAATAGCAGCTTGAAGTGCAGCTTGAGAGGTAATGGCAATGGTTGTGACATAAGCTAGATTGGGGATCCAGGTGACGCGCAAAATCCTCGAAAAATGTTGTTCGTAAACATCTAATGCCTCATAGTGCACATAACAGGCTAGTTGTTTGAATGCAAACGCCTCAATGTAATTAGTGCCATACTTGATTTCCAATTCACAAATCACAGTTGAGAAAGTTGTTTGAACTCCCTCAAAGAAATGATACCTAGCCTTCCGTTGAACTTCTCAATTCTCCCAGATGAATTATTGACCTCCATGGTGTATATAGGTGTAGAGGTCACAACTTGCAACTAAATATATGGTGATGGTGTGAAAGCAGGTGTGGCAGCAAGTGTATGCCACTAATTAACCCCTTCAAATGGACTCTAATGTACCATTGATGTAGTGTAACCTGAACTTAAATTCCTGGTAGGAGTTGTGCTAGATGACGGTGGCATTGTAAACGTTTGATGGTACCATTGTGAATATCGTGAGCTCAAAGAAATGGGCTCAAATGATTGTGTGTTACTTCGTAGCTGATACCTTAGTTTTCATTAAGCAGTGCTGCTCTCATCATCCAAGGACATGGTGTTGTCCCATGCCCCAAAATTTGGTAGCAATATAAAACACTAGCTACAAAGTTCTAACACAACGATGCAATTAAATGCAATTGTCATGGAACTAAAATGTGAAGTGCTTAAAACAACATATCTTAAGTAGCTTTCAGTTTCTGTAATCACCAGTGTTAAATGATGAAGTAGAAGAAGAAAGAATTTTATATTTGTGTATTAATAAGATTACGTAAGTGTATGTATTAATACAAAAATAACATAAATATATGTATTAATTATCATTTATATATATATATATATATATATATATATATAATAATGTCGATGGACGAAATGAAATTAGATGAACGAAACCGTGACGAATGAACGTCGACAAACGTCGATAGACATCAGACAGACAAATGTTGCACGGAAGTCCATGGACAGACGGTTGTGGACGGAAGTCCGTCCATGGATGTTTGTGGATCGATGGCACTATGGACGCCACAACGTTGCAGAGCGCCTATGAACTCCACAGAGATGGCAGATACGACTTAACGAATGCAACACTACAACGACGGCGTGCAACTCACGGCACTGTAGATCACATGGGAGCTTCACCTCCTCATGTGTCTCTACATGAGAGAAAGAGAGAGAGGATCTGCAACGAGTCACTAAAATGGTTTTTTTTTTTTTTTTGTTAGATGCAAGCTTTTGCACCCTGGCTGCAAGCTACCATCTCTTGTGTCTGTCCCTACTGTGATGGGGGTGTACAAGTATGTGGAGGAGCTATGGAAGAAGAAATAGTCAAACGTACTGCGTTTTCTCCTCCGTGTGAAGTGCTGGGACTATAGGCAGTTGCCTAATATTGTACGTATCACACGTCGGATTCGACCTAATAAAGCTCTTCCCTTTTTAGCAACAACAACAACCTAGCATCATGAGGAATGCTTACTTTTGCAAGCAAGATTTTTACAACAACAATAGTAATAAAGTAGTCTCTAACAAGAAGAAGAGGAAATATGGATCTGGTAATGACAACAGGGAGTCTTCGTCTTTGCAGGAATGGCTGCAAACTGGTGTAGAAACAATGGATAATTGTCATCCTCTTCCTCCTATTCCAAGATGTTGGTTCTATTTCTAAAAGAAGGAAAAGTGCTGTTGTAATCGCCAAAACCAAATCCTTTTTATTGTAAAAATCTCTTGCGACGTCTTGTTGCTTCTGCTTGTTGCCACTAAAAATCAATCCTCCTCGCAATAGCATAATAAAGAGAAAGAAAGAAACAAAAGACGAGAAGAAAGGAGAGTCTAAAAGGGAGATTTTGAACTTCTTGTAACAACAATGGCGACAGTGAAAGTGATTGTGGCGAGTGTGGCACATTTGTTGCATAGTTAAACCATACCAACATCAAGGGGAATGTTGTTATTGAAACAAGGAGCACCACTACACATGGCCGCTTCAGGTTTGCTGAAGTTGCATTAGTCCTCTTCAGCAACAGATTTGCACAGCAGTAAAAAACGATAGTAGGTGCAAGGCAAAAATTTGGTAGTGCGTCCTCTTATGCTGTAGCACGCACACGTGCATGCTTAGGTGAAGATTTTAGGTGATGGTACCCAAAACTTTACTATAGCTATGACGAACAAGTTGCAAGATGAACTTGGCGTCATAGTCGCTTCCTTCGCCCCTATTGGAGCCGTGGCAAAAGGAGGAACAGTCGGGGTTGCTACTGGAATTGCTCTTATTATGGAAGAAGAAACATCACGTATGCTACTACTAGTTCTCCTTATTTTTCTACTATAGCCACAACATGAACACATGAAAGGAGAAGTAGCATAACAACAACAATAACATCACCAACAAAAGAAACCCAAGAAACTCAAAAAAACCAAGAAAAATTTGCCGTTTTCAACATTAAGTGACAGAAAATAGTTTTTCTAGAATTAAATTGCAAAGAAGGAAAGAAAACATAATGTATGTAAACAGTGGTTATGTAATAGCCGTTGTGAGCATCTAGAAGTTTAATTTGATTATGGAAGAAACTTTCCTTAACCAAGGAATTCCAGAAAAACTAACAAGAGAAGGGAAGAGCTTGGCCTTTCATATAGCCGCCAACAAGTTGAAACCTTAAACAAGCCATAACCCTAAAACACCTAATAGCGTACAATAACCTAAGAACGTACATTAACCCTAAGAACGTACATTAACCTTAAAAGGCATGATTGGCATGCCCGTAACCGGCCACCATGTATGAGGCCATGCATACGAGCATGACAAATCAAAATGAACATACCAAGTTTAATTTTTAATCAAATCAAACATAATCAATCATTCCAAACAAATGTATTTGATTCCGTAGTCATTTCAATCACAATATTACTAGAAAAAAAAAACATGTTTTTATAATAATTTCTTTTGATCCAAAGAGGTATCCATATAACCTATAACTTAATGAGGTTACATTGTCCACCACCAAAGAAACTACCTTTGTCGCCCCATATATGGTCAACCTAATTGCCTACCATAATGCCATCCCCCTAATTCTAACCATGCTCAATTATCATTTCTATAGTTGAAACATATGGTTTTACTTTCAAACACAATCTCGCATTCTCAAATTCTATATAAAAACAATAGAAAAAATTACAATCATGTAACAAAATTTCAAAGAGTTTGATGGCATGAATTCTTGACTTGATAACAAAAAATATCATTTCTCCAAATGAAATAAATAAGAAAGATATGACTTTGGCATCACTTCATCATGGCCTAACATGTGTTATGTCATTGATATTACTTAGGAATCTTCAAACATTTTCAAAAAATCAATTTATTTGATTGATCAAAGTCTCTTAGACAAGATGCACTTCCCAAGTTTATGTGAACCATGTTGCACAATCACACAATTGAGGAACAACACATAGACACATCCTTTTTGTATCATTGTCATCATGAATAGAAGGATCAATGCATATTATGAACTTTTACCACCATCAAGCAAAGAAGAATAATAAAAACACAAAGAAGCACCAAGAATAAGAAAAATAAGGAACAAAGATGTAAGATTTGGTCACAAAAATTACAATGTGATTTGAGCTCATTGGCATTCATGTGTCCTCTTTGAAAGTGGACAATCTCCTATGGCAAGTGAATGAATAGGGGAGGAAATGCATATCATGAGGTTCTAGAGCCTACGAAATGATCTCCATTAATTGTTTTGTGTGAACATAATGGATCAGCCAAAAATGAACTTTGCTCCGATTAAAGAAGGACATGAACAAACATAAGAAAGCTCTAGACTTGCTACATCTAAAGGAAAACAAGACAAGAAGAACGAAAGAAGAAAAATGAAGCACAAATTTATTTTTAAAACACACACTAGAAAAAATTTTAAATGCAAATGACAAGAAAATATCAAGCCAAACATGAACGTCCTCTTTTTCTCAATCCATGTTGACATGTTCTACACAATACATGACATTCTAGCATGAAATCTAAACTGTGAGATTATGAAGAAAAACATCGTCACAAACAACATGTGATATTTCATAAACAAAGGGGTATTAAAGATAGGGTGGTGTGATTACCACCATTGTGGTAATGAATTATTTCCTTCCACCTTAAAAATATGCCAAGGAATTTGTAATTATGTTTTTTTGTTGCATTTTTTTTTCTTAGCTTTGAAGATTAATCAAAGAATGAAAGAAATATAGACTTCTAAATCTAATGACTAATTAGAAGTTGTGATGCACTTTGCTTCTATAAGAAACATGTGGATGTTTGTTCGCAAGATTACACAAAACACAATATTTCAAAACCAATGCAAATGGTCAAGGTTCTATATTGTGAACCATTGTATCACCACTCTTCATAATGCATAATCATGGAAACAATACTCAACTAGAAAATGAAGTACATGGGGTTCGACAACTTAAATGTTGAATTTCTAATTATAGGTATAATTAGACCATTCCATTGGTCACCCAAAGAGGCCTAGACACAATAGCCTTTTTCTTGAAGTTTTAAATGCATATTTATTTTATAAGTTGCAACATGAATCCCCTCATCCTCTAGAGACCTACAAGTAAACAAGGACATATATAATGCAAAAAAGATGTTTCAATAATTATCAATGTTGAAAAAGACCTTCAAATTTTCTTTTCGTCACCACAATTAAGGCCAAAAAGGAAATTCACATATCTTTGGACAATCTATGATTTCCTTCTTGTATAATCAACACTTTTCTGACCTTGTAAGTACCAATGCATTGTTATTTATTATCACTGTGTTTTGATGATTCATGAATCTTTCATTTGAAAAAAAACCAGATGCTTGATCTTTCATCTTGACTATCCAAGAAAGTGAAGATAAAGGTATATGCATTAATGAGTGACTTAGTTTTGGACAAAAAAGTAGTCCACAAAAAGTCCATGTTATAGTGTAAAATTGAATTTTTAATCTAGTAACATTGGTTAAATTATAATAAAGTCCATGTATGAAAAAAAATTAAGTCCATATTAATGGAAGCCCACTTAGATACCTCAAAAACCTTGGTTTTGGTCAAAATAAAATTCAAATCAAATAAAATATATAACAATTAAGGACTTATGAAAATAAGGGCCAATTTTGAGAAAATAAAAATCCAATACTATGAAATGGTTAAAGTTTTCAAGACAAGGTTTTCAAATATGAATTTTTTAAATAACAAAATTTGACATACTTAATCACTCCAAATCATTTGGTTTGGAATTCTATGTCAACATCATAATTTTATAAACCTCCAGTCAACATACCAATCCTTATTTTTTAGTTTAAAAAGTCCATAGGTAAAAGTGAGTGAATGTTTTTTCAAGAAATGATTATACATATGTTTTCATAGTCAAGTTGATAATTTAAAACCAAGTCCCAATTGGAAAATTTGACACTATATGTTTTGCTAAGAGGCAATAAAACAAGATGGGTATTACCAAAACCAAAAAATGTGACAAAAGTGAGCCACTCATTTGTGCATCTACCCATAAAAGAACCCCTCATTTGACATTAGAAATGAGCTCCAAATTTTCTCATGCATTTGCACTAATCTTGTTTTTAGTTTAGAATCAATTTCAAAAATGTCATATACCATATGATGAAAGAGGTTGTGGGTAGTGATGTTGTGTTGCCTCTTTGTCCATCCTATCATCAAAATTATTCCCCATTTGCCTTCTTGGAGTTCTTTGTAAAGCCTCAGCACAAAAAGAATTACTAGATCTATCCCCTCTTGCATCCATTCATTATAAATTGCACGAATAAATACTCACATATGTGAAGACCACCATGAAAATCACTATGTGAATTTCATAAATACACGAGCAATAATGGACAATTTTCTTACTATGCATACTAATGGCGATGTATTTCTTCATGCCCATATCGGTGTTGTTGGTAATAAGGAAGATTGGAAAAAGTTGTTTCATCTATGTCAAAGATGACAACATCCAACCCATCACTATGAGGCACCACATCAAAAAGATAGTGTGACATTGAATTACAACAACACCTTTTACATCCACATCATACTACCCATGATTCATGTAGTGAGCCACCATGCCTTTACATTCTTATGGTACCTCTAGCCATCCTTGCAACACCATGGATACATAGTGGTCACCTAAACAACAATGTGGAGGGAAAAAATAATCAAGCACATGAGTCAAGAACAACTGATACATATGAATAGTTAAAAATATTCGCACCAACATTTCACTCCCTAACATGGAAAGACTACAACAAAAGCTTGGCATGTGAGCTTGCTTTCATGTGATTTAGGACTCTCATATAGATCAAATCTTAGTTTAAGACCAATGAAAGAAAAAGCTAGATCTAGCATTAGGGTTTTTGCAAAATATAAAACTTGTAAAAGTTGGCTTGGTTTTTATATCAAAACCATAATTTAAGTCATGAATGATGTGACGTAAAAGCCCACCAAAATAAAGTTTTAAGAATTAACTCTACTTTTGTTTGTTCATATTGGCTAAAAAAGCAAATCATTGGTTGATAAAGGAAAGAAGCAATGGATGACAATAGACAAATTAATGCTTCAATACAACCCCAATGTTTGGTTTTTGTGAAAAAATTCTTTTACCATAGAATACAATGGATAATCTTTTGTCTATAACAAGCTTGAAAAACCCTTGGATTATAGTGAACATGCATTTGCATATTTTCCATGAATTATTTTGTTTCAAGAGGTTTTCTAATTCCAAAATTAGATGTCATTCCATGTCAAAGATTTAGTTATTCATGACATGTCAATAAGAAACAAGGCCTTGATTCTAGCCCCAATTAAGCTTTTTGACCTGCTATAATTTGCCATGTACCATCCATTATCCTCCAATATTATTTACATGACACCACTAAATGGGTGTCAATTAACCCTATCATAATCTCATTCATGAATAATCATTTCTACCAATGTGAACTTGTTACATATTTAATGTTGGACTTGTTAAAGGACGGTCCTTCGACCAAAAATTGAACTTGTGAAATCCATTAAAAGCCACAAAGCCCACAATTTGATACGATCATCAAATTTACCGTTCTGCAAAACAAGACCTCAAATCATCATATAATTAATCATGTATAGTAGTTCAAACTTCATTTAGGGGAGTATTCATGTCTTGCACATAATAAATACTTGATCAAATTTTTTAAAGGTGAGCAAAATATCAGATTCATCATACTCGATGTGCCCCTTCCTCCACTATCTTCTCAATCTAGTCCAAGGAACTGATCATCACAAGAACATCAAGGTCAAATCTACCAAAAAAACCAATGTGTTTAAGATGAAAATACAAAAAAATGCCCAATGAATATGCTTTCAAACTACTAAAACAACCATTTGATAAATGGGGGAAAACAATGTAGACTTTGATGAAAACATAATACCTTGATGATAATGAAAATCAACACATAAAACTACATAACATCATGAAAACAAGAATCAAAGTAGTTGTAAAAAAAATTAGACTCGTTGGTTAACATGAACTTCAACTAATAATTTAATCAACAAAATCAAATAACAAAAAAATATCTATCATAATTAGACTTTGTTGCCAATCTATGGGACATGCTTCCCAAATGTGTTCATCACATATCCACAATTAAATGAACAATAGAGCAAAGAAGACCTTTGGGGTACCCCATAATGTTGTTGTGAATTGCATAATAACACATGGCAACACAACACATGTAACCATTCACCTCAACTTTGGGTCGTGTTCTTGCAATTGTACAACTTGTAGGCAAAATATACAACATTTTGTTTCTAAATATGATGATTTAATTTACAGAGTCATTGAATATGCAAGTTGGTGACATGCCCATTGATCATGGATAGTTATTTTTATGGACACTAACTATGTGATTCACATCATGGATTTTAATACACATACTACAAGTTAAAACATTGAAAGAAAAACATGACAAACCATACATGCCATCCATGAATGCTACATGGGAAACTTACAACAATACCTAGGACTTTATTGAAGAAGAAAATGTATAAGAAGTTGCCACTAATTTGTAACACATCCATGCTAGTGAAATAATCAAAGGTCAACTTTTGAACTACTCAAAATAGACAATAGAGGTAGCATCATTGACAACTCCTTCCTCAAATATAAGGTTGTACATCAAAGGTGTGTCGTCTTTGCTAAGAACTTGTAATCAACCCCCATAAAGAATAGAAGTGAAGAAATTTGAATAACATATAATCGTTAATTCTACATATATGTCATTTGGAGGATTTGTGGAAAAGTATTGAGGATGGATGGACCTCTCTAGACCTACTTGCAATTTACATACTACGTTTGTTGCAGAGAAGATGGTCCCAAAAGTTAATATATCAACATCCAAAATGTCAATTGTGTTAAGGCAAAGGTTTTGTTGGAGTGTGAAATGTGTTAACAACAGATATATCCTTCAACACAAATGTTTCTATGAGATTAAATGCACACCTTATTTTTGAGGTGCAATAAGAGCTAAAGGAAACATAATTAAATAATCCTACATAAGTAGCTTTTTAAGCCATAACTTAAGAAACACAAAATTGCAACTTGCAACCCCACAAAGACTTCAACGTTGCAATTAGCATAACAAAAAACAATGTTTTTGTGCATATATCCCTACAAGACTTGTTGTGGTTTCTTTAAAATGGAGAAGTGTCATCTAGGAGGAAGATAAAGAGTTTAATGGGATAGTACATACTTGCTAAAATGATGGCAAAAGAAATGAAGACACCAACCATTCCAAAATGCATGATTGCCACAAAGTTTTGGAAGAATTGCTTTTTCTTAATTTGAAATCTATCACAACAAACACCTTTTCAAGCCATTGTTTCAACAACATGCATAACACAACATTTTAGAGGTTACTAAAAAACAAGGGCAATCATGCAAACTAAGCACTACCCATGCAAATAAGGTTACTTCAAAAAGGACTTGTTTAGTACACTTCCAAAACCAGTACAAAAGTCCACAAAACACACTATGCTTTATACCATCAAAACCTTAAAGTTGCAACATGAAAACCAAATCCTTAAATCTAGTTTTTCTTCATCAATTCTTCCCTTCATGGCCATGGTAATGCACCATGAGGTGCAACAGTCATTAATCACTGAACAAAGTGATAATCTCATGGAGAATCAAATAGGAATGTGGAATATCATCATTAGCAATAGGTGAAAGAGAGAAGCTTTGGCAAGAATTCCTTCCAGATCCTTTATTCCTTTTAGATCCTTTGCAATGGTGGGATTGTAGGTTGGAAAAAATGACTATAAGATGTATAGATTTCAAGCATAAGAAGAAGACACAAGAAGCATTGTGGCGACTATTGTGTTGTTGTAACAATAGTTGGACATCTTTGCATGGAATATAAAGTTTGCAAGGTTTGTCAAGGTTGGGCAACATGAGAAGGCAACAGAGCTTTACTAAAAATTGTTGCCAAATTAGGGATGTGAAGTTGTAAAATGGTTAGACAAATGCTACTTTAATTATTCACACATGTCATTTTCCTCTTCCTTTTTAGCAACAAAAAACAAAATATGTTTGTTGTTTTGAGCAACACACAAGAAATTTTTGTGATAACAACTTGAACTTTGAATCATGGGGCAACTTTTGAACATCACATACATTCAAGAAAATAAAGTTAAAAGAAAAGGTAGTTGCAAATCACACCTACTTCTTGCCCTACTTCAAGAGACCCATTTTGTTGAATACATGTTCGAGTTCTATGATTTGGAAAAATGCCAACTAATTCTGCAAAACCCCATTTCAACAACATGTGTCATGAACTTATTGTGAGACAAAGTGCAAAAGACTTGATTGACGGATGAATCCTCCCTTCAAACATATGGGTGCACCCCAAACCCACCCATCAAATGGATGGGTGGACCTTAAAGTTACAAATGCGCATCCACTAGCTTGGGGCAATAAAATAAAAATTCCCAAAAGTTTTGAGGTTTTGAAAGATAGGTCTCATAAATGACATCCCATGATAACCTATGCCAAAATAGGTAATTGGACATATACTAATTTTTTATAATAATATATATTTTTATCCCAACATCCATGCATGATGTTGATCCACTTTCATTCATAATACATGAAAATTGTCTATCACCATTCACTTTTAATCCACAACATGCATTTAGGAAGGTGTTCGACCAAGGTTCCTTAGTTGATGAACCATATAGAAAGTTCCTTGAGTTAAGTGTCAAATTGGAATATACAAAAAATAATTTCCTCATTACCTTCAATCTATTCAACACAAACACAACTTATTCCATAATCTTTTCATGTATTGAAGTTAGGCATTTACACCCACGAGTTTTTGTTAAGGTTTCTTACTTTTTAATAATGTAAATCTTGCAATGATTTTTTTGTGATGAAAATTTTGCCATTTTGCTAAAAACAAAAGGTCTCAAGCAACATGGTCAAGGAAACTTTTGAAAATTTCCAAAAAAATCATTACATTTCCAGGATGAAAGTTACGAAGTGCCCAAGATTTTTAGAGGATTTGGGAAGATTTTTAGCTTTCTTCTTTTGAAATCTCCATATATAGCTAAGTGGTCTGCCAACATGTAATAGGATTCCAAGATTTGGCTAAACCCTCTTGTGGCTGATGACCACTTTTGGAGCAACATGAGAGAACTGAAAAAAAAGAAAACACTGAGTTCTTGATCTACTATTAACATTCTGAATATCAGAACATACCAATGAAAAACCATGGACTGCATTTACTTCATCCTTCCATAGTACATGCTCAATGGCGTGGGAGCTTCAAAACCAGATGCTCCAACAAATGTGGTGGTTCTAAAGAGCACAAAAAACAAATATGTGCATAATACAACATAACCTACGGGTTTGACTTTTGCATCCTATACATATCTAGATTTTGCTATATGAACTTGATGTTAATATGGACCTTTGACATTCTTTATATATGAAAACAGTAGGAGTTGTCAGGCTAGATGTTTTAAATAGCAGAAGGAAAAGGATGGGGCATACAAACATTGGAGGATATTCAAGTTGGTAATTTTGTATTTGGTTATGTGGCCAATTACAACAAAGCATATCTTGAATGAGAAAAATATGCCTATAGTGCATGGTTTTGGATGCAGATGAAGTTCTATAGAACTGGCAAGATGATGACGAAGGCTCGTGGCTGAGTGAAACCATATATTACAGTATTGCCAAATTTGTAAATCATCAATGTCATGATGCTAACTTGCTTCACGGATGTGCATGCCATGGAGATGCACACACCTTAGGAGCTTACATGTAATGCACATACCAAGTAGGAACTTTTCATAATGGCAATTTGTTTGCTGCAAGCCTAAGGATATTACAATCAATAACCACAATTTAACACATTGGGGAATTTGCAAGCAAGAATGGATCAATTTTGACAAGTTTAAAAACTTAAAATATTTTACATCAATGTATCTGGACACTGCCAAAAGTGTAAATAGCTTGGATGTCCAAGCTTGAGACAAATAATCATCTTTTCCCCAAAGAGAAGTTAATGGCCACTTTTTAATACATCCTAAACTACATTGTTTGTGAACAAAATTATGGGAATTCAACAAAAATCCTGTTATAAAATTCTTCGCGGATTTCCTCAATTCTTGTAATTCTAAGAGCCTTTAAAACTTTCATGGCACATTGAAAATGTTTGAAAACCTTTATTTTGAATTACTAATGCATTTCTCAAATTTGGAGGAAAAATATTGTTATTCATTAAAGACTATGATTATAATGAGTCCATTTACAACTTTTCAATGCAGTGTTTTTTTTATTGGCGAATTTTTGCAAAAATTCGACCTGAAAAATATGATTTCAACCAATACAAAGGATTTTTCATGGGAAAAATGGTACAAATTCGCCAAATTTCAAAAAAAATAAATTCAAATCGCCAGATCTCTACAATAAGTTCCAGTAGGTAGCCAAGAATATAGAAGGATCCTGGTTTTTTTCTACTTTCATATCTGGCATGTAGCCAGAATTGGCTAAAATAGTTTCGGGATGGTCACCACCTTGGCTACATCACAAAATCCTTAAAAAAAAAACCCTGTTTCAATGTATTGACATGAAAAGTTGTGCATATTTATAGGCCTTCTAGTTGATGTAAAACATTAATTTTCAAATAATTTCACAATTGCACATATTGTCTTATCATATATGAATCCTTTTTCATAAATTTCAAAAACTATTTGAACTGGGACACCTTATAATTCCTAAGGGTACAAAAAGAAATGTAATCTGGAGTCCATGTATGGATACTTTAACTTGCAAACACGCAGTGAAGGAGTCACACCCTATTATAGCAATGGGTGCAACCTAGGGACCTTCAGGGACCTTTTTGCACTCGTGCTTCCCCAAGCTAATTTGTTTTGTGTTCATAAACCTCTATAAAAATAGTCCCTTCAAAAGCTTGATCACATGGTATAAATCAATTCTAAATCTATTCTAATTCCTTTATATCCAACTCCTCTACAAGACACATAGTCATACATGTATTATATATCTAGGTTCAACCACATGTATCATCAGTCCAATATGTTCTGTACAAGTCCTGCTGAATGTGGCCCATAGTTGTGTTATGGCAATGGGTGTAGTAGTTGCAGATGAGCTTGGGGTCAAGTCTAATTACAACATTGTCAGACCTAGGACATTATGGGTAGAGTTTCAACCTAGGGTTTATACCTTTCCTATGGGTTAAGAATTTGTTGCTCACTACCACATAGAACTATGCATCTATCTTCTCTAACTTTTACTAAGCTGGAACAACTTTTGATTTGAGTTGTTCAGATCATAGAGTGCAAATGTCATTAGATACAATGACCAGCAAGTGACACATTAATTTGGTGTGACCATTTTTAATAACCAAGAACCCATGAAAGCTATTTCAAATGTAATAAGATTGATGAACAAAACATAGGGACACATATTTGTACTTTGTATGTGGTTATACTCTTGAAAAGTACAGTATGTAAATCTGGTGTTTTAAAACAAGCATATGTCAACACTAAACATTAATATGTCCAAAGAACACAGGATATACATATTGAAGTATTTAGGAAGACATACTGTCATTCCAATCAAAGATCATGCACCACAAGATTCCTTGCCACAAGTGTCTTGAAAATTGGATTCATCCCCTGGTTTGAGACGCATATCTGATTGCAAATACATGGGTAAGGACACTATATATAACTGAGGCCCCAATTCCCTGGTGCACATGTTTGTTAAAGTATCTACACAGTGCAACTTCAAACATTATACATTAATACACAACTATGGTAATCTCCACTTGTGACAACACAATAATAACCACCGGGTCTCAAGAAGCCTGAGGAAGAACAAATTGGTCAAAGACAAAATTGTAGACTTCACAAAGGAGTAAAAAAGCAAAATGATTGTGGTTCAACCCATCAAGTGCAGGTCCATTGGTGAAGTCCCTGGCACCAGGATGAGTCCTGCTTCAAAACCAGGAAGTGGGTCAGGCTTGGCTCAATGGCATGCCTGGTAAGTCTTGCAGCTCTCCTCTCCTGAAGACAGGAAGGAAATCCTGGTAGTCTAACCAAGCCAGTGCAATGTTACATACCAGCCCACAATAGACTTGACTGTTAGCTATCTGGGAGCTTTTGAAAGTCCTTCTGTTCCCCATCCGTACCCTGCACTGTATCGCATAAGAGGATAACAAGTGTCAAATTTCATAGATCCTCTATCACACCAGACAAACAGCAATCAATGATATTACTTACAAAAGAGATGCAGGTTCAGGAGGGAGAGCAGTTTCATTTTGCTGTTGTAATGACACCCAGACATCATTTCTTCCCCACAATATATAATATGCTGTATATATATAAGAAGTCTGAGATGCATCATGTCAGTAGCCAATATGCATCACCATATCACATTATAGATTCTGTACAATACTTCAGAATTAGCATGCATAATATGGAAATTAGAGTCAATGTCTGATATGCATCACATGGTCGCACAAGAAGTGCCCAAATTCAAGCAAAAACCATGGTAAGATTATCAGGACCTATTGTTTCCCAGTGTGGCTGGAAAATAATATAACCACTGAACAAAGTTGACATGGCTCAATTTTAAAAGATGAAAAGACTGCCACAGTAGAACAGATTTGGTCCTCACTAAAAGATGCTAGACAAGTAAACAAACAATGTCCAAGCACAGGCATACCTGTTGGCAGTGGTTGTGATACAGCTGGTATTGACCTCCCCACTGGATTTACCCTAATCCTGCAAGGAATCAAGTACATTACTGGAACTACATACTAAAAAAATTAGAATAAAAAAGCCCACAAGGTTCCACTTCCATTAAGTCATTGGAAATCACTTGATTCAGAACTTCCTGCCCTGTTTTTTCCTTTGAAACAAGTTGTCTTGAAACCAAGCAGGTCACAAACAACTTCAAGAATTTGATGTAAATAAAACTTACTTGTTGTGAATATTAACATACTCATCTGTTTCATCCAGAATTTCCTCCTGAAATCAACAACCCAGAATCAATCAGAAATCTAGATCACATAATAATTGACACATTGATCCCAGGTTTCCTGGTAATTTTCACAAGAGAAAAAAGGTGACAATATGCCTAACTGTGATAAACCAGGAGCGCTATTTGCAGAAGATCATGAGCTCTTTATTGAGCAACCCTCTAGTCCTCTTTAACAGAATCTTTAGAGGGTGGCCTTTCATTCTTCAGAAGGACAATAAGACTGGCCATCTGAGAGACAAATAACTCTTTACAACTACAAAGCCTCAAAAACCTGTAAAATTGACTATTGATAATTCCCAACTTAGCAGTAATTGATATATTGGAATGAACATTAGGCATACAAACCATTTCAATACCTGCAAACACTGGTTGAGAACAATTGTCAAAAATATCACAGGACATACCTTGAGGACTTTGTTTCACAGCTAGATCCAAGAAGTTACAAGAGCTCTCAGTAAGATTCAATTTAGATAAAACAATATAGAAGACAGATTCAACCAACCTGCAAGAGTTCCTCAATGAGATCCTCCATGGTTATGATTCCAACCACTTCCTCATCATTTGGAAAGCTATTCAGTGTTTCATCCCCTATCTCCAACACATTGCGAGCTCCAGTTTGCTCCCACTTCTTGGTGCGCTGGCCAAGAAGTTGGCCACCAGTATTTTCCTCATCTAACTTAATAACTGGAGCTTTGCTGAAGGGAGAGGCAGAATTTGCTGATACAACATGGGTAGGCAAAAGACCACCATGATCACTGATTACCCCTCGATTTTCTACATGTAGCCTTCGCACTGCATCTTTTTCAAAACCATAAGAACTGTGTTAGAGAGAAAAATGTACAACTATTACACCCTGTTGAAGCCTACAGAAAATTTGCAAAATCTGTCGAAACCTTTTCCTAAACAGTAGTTCAAAAATGCAAAGCCAAAGACAGACTATTTCTGTCCACAAGTAAGACAATGGAAGTGAGAGGTCTGAGCCAATACTCTTAGTGGACTTTGATTCAAATTTTTTTGGTGGCTGTCTTTCATCCACCTTCAACTGCTCTGAGTTTTGTTTGACAGATTCAACCTTCTCCTTGTTGCACTTGACAACAACAGCCATATGACTGTGTCCTTTCTGAAAATCGTTCAAGATATCATAAAGTGGCACCCCCTCTGCTACCCTGATCAATACACAAACAAACTTCAAATTGATGCATATATCTAGAGCTGGACAAAATTCGGATTACTTATAAAACTCATGTGCTGTAGGCAAGGTTGATGGGTTTTCAGCACTAGCTGCATAACCACCTAGTAAAACTCCAGATAAATGATTCTTAAGTTCAATTTCTTGTGCTAAATCATAACATTTACTTCACATCACAGATCCATTTGGAAATCTTGCAGGTGCTTTCACCAAGATGGCAGACCCATGCATAACCATCCATACTCACCACCTCAGATTCTTTCCACAGTTTCAGGAAACTTGGAAAGAAAGACTAATTACTACCAGCACCAAATTGCAAAATCTATGATTCAACATATGTATCTCTGCCTAGTAATGCCTTTACTTCATACATACTTGACTGCACCAGAACTCTTAGGCTCTCAATTCCTTGCTTTCAGTTCCACATTGATCAAAGATTTGTGATGTTGCTAATGTAACAGTCTCTAGAAATGAGGTAACTGACGCTTGTAAGTTCTATACTGTTCACAAAGTTCCCACTGAAAAATTCTCTTGTAAAGTTTACTGCAGTTGAATGCACTGTAGTAACTACTAGTTCCAATTTGGCCACCCAGGAAAAGGCAATACAGAAGAGCATGTGGCCTAATTCATTCCTCCAATGGGTGCCAAAATAAGGCAAACACATAAATGGCACTAGCAACAGGGACACGATCTGTTCCTATACCCCAGATACATGCACAACCTGTTTCAATCAAAAATCTCAAGGAATTGTTCTTACTAAATGCCAACTGACTTCAATTGTAGATGTTAAAGAAGGGTTAGAGATGCCACCTGGGAATCTTTCGAATTGTACAGTTTCTTACAGGTGTCTCATCTTGAGGAAGAAGAGTCAGCAAATTCTTCACCTGGAAAGTGTACCATGAGTCAGTCAACTTTGTCAAAATAAAATGCTGGCATCAGCTGTATTTCACATTCCAACTTTGCAGGGCAGCAGGTTAGGTTGTCTTAGGGCTATCTGCAATTTGAGCTGCTTACACTCCTAATGACAAAACAACATGGCATCTTCCTTATGCTTCTGTATCCAAGAAGTTGATGGTGGTCACCCACTTTTTGAATCCAACTTGATGCACACATCATGTAATGCCTTACTTAGATGTATTCAACATGCCAAGCTGTAACTTGAATTCCTTATTGCAGATGAAAAAGACAAGTGACCTACCAGAACAAGGCCTACTATATTAGTCACACTTCCAGCATATACCGGAATGCGACTATGACCTTTTGCCATTATCATCTGCATCATCGCACTGCAATAAACCAAAACCTGGGATCAGAGAGCCAATTCTGTAAAAGCACTGGAAGCTCAACATAACCTACATTGCAGAAGACCTGTTTTCTTATTTCAAAACATAAAGAACCTTCCATTTGAAAAAAAACTTTGCAAGTACTGAGAACTTCTCAATGCTTACAATTTAAAGGAACCTGAAAAGAATTTGGAGATGAATCTATTATAAGGAACTGGATATTTCAGATCTGACCAGAAAACCAGAAACCATCAGCAACCATGAAAAAGAGGGAATCCCACCCTAAAGAAAAGAGAAAAACAGACCACAAAACAGAACTAATGAGTGGTTTGAACGACAGCATTGGTCATACACATGTTCAGGGACCTTCAACGGCAATATGAATGGCATTGGCCACATACCATATCATCCCCACTGACTTCATCAGTTCCCAGCAATGGGTGCAGGTTAATGTCAAATATTAACCAACATAACAAGTTTCTGTCCCTAGACCAACAGTCAAGGGGAAATTCAGCCATGGCTAGCTCAAGAAAAGAATACCAAAAGACCTTGAGAAAACAGACTGACATAGAAAGAGGAAAAGGCCAGAAAAGAAAAACCCCAACAAAATATGAAAAAGCAAAGAAAACAGAGAGATGAAGGACATTGAGGCAAATTTTGCAGCAAAAAAGCATCAGTTGGAGAATCTGCGAAAGAAAAAACTTCCTTTACAAGGTGTTTCTTCCTGTACAAGGTGGCATATAGAAACATTATTCACCCAAATACTGGGTGCATAAGTTTTACCTAGGATGTATGTTCCATCACATGCAAAATTAATTTATGAAGGATATTTGCTTGGCTGTATTGGAAAACATACACTATTTCCCACAAGGTAGCATGGCAGTTTTCTCCCTAATATTTCTGGGAACCTATCAACAAGTACTTCTAGATCACCTAGGAGAGATGTTGAAACCACATAGCCACCACCTGAGAAGCTAGTCTCCATACCCACCAGTTCAATAGACCAGTTTTGTGGATACTTCAACAAACCTTACTATCAGATGGAGGATGAAATGGATTTACTTTGGAGTGGAACAAGTGGTTATTTGTTGTAAACCACTGCCAGCCAGTTTCATGCCTGCAAGTAAACATTATAGTCTGGGAAATAAATGGTAATGACCTCATTCCCAACTGAACATGGCAAGGGACATTATGCAACATTAGCAACGGTGAGCACATAATGAAACAAAACTCATCACAGGACAAGAAGCATCATTGTCTTTGTGAGAAACAACTTTATGATTACATACAGGTCAAGCTTTGAATTCACATCCAGTGCAAATACGTCTTCAATTGGAGTCATTGCTTGAGAAGCTGTCTTAGATGTCAGCTCCAAAGCTCCAGCAATAATTGTAGTCTCATCATATGTCAATTCTCCTCCTTTTCCAGCCTGCATTTGAACTGATCAATTCATGCACCAAAGCTTGACTTTTGCATCCTTCCTCACAGAATGCCACCTTTCTAGATGCAATGAACAAGTTTAAGAGATGTGTTTGAGTACAACCAGGAAGACCATCATGCACAACATTTAATTTATTGTAACAACACCCCTGCCAGCAGCAATACATCACCTCTACTAAGATGGGAGAAAAACTCCCCACATAGGACAGCAACCATCGAAAAGAACATTTGGATGATATTGAACAGCTGAAATGCTATAATCGACAAGAATCATGCAAACAATGTTGATTGATATCTGCATGTTATGGGTGAGAATGTGCAACCACTATCCTGAGCTCCTCCTTGCTCTTTGACTAAACATATAGTCAACAGCTGTCCTTTGAATTAGCAAAAAGTAGAAGCCTTGGTGAGACATTCTTAACAAAATTTTGTTCACTACAAATTTCACACTTTCTTTAATTTTTGGTCAGTGAATCTAAGGTTTCTCTAGATTCAATCTGGAGATTGAGAAATTTAATTAAGTCAAAGACTGTTAATACAATGTCAGGGATCCAAAAAATTTGGAAGACATGTTCAGTTTGTGTAACTCAGTGAACTCAGGTTATTGACTGCAGGCAAAATAGTTCTACAGAAGCAAACACACTTCAAATGGGGTACTAATGAAATTTCCAACTGGCAAAGAAAAGGAAGAAAATTCTCTCTCATATACGCTAAGACCCACTCCCATATATTCTGTTTCAAAATGAGTGTTCTTGTAGTGTTCAAACAATTAGTGCAATTCCAAAGTACATAACTGCATAAAGTGAACAAAGTTTTAGGGAATTCTCACCGCATTTCCATGCATATCCACTAGAGTCTTCAACTCAGCTCGTCGGAAAAGAGGGTCATGTCCTTTTCCAAGAATCAAATCTAAGAGCTGTACAAGTATTAAAAACACTCATCAGTCCTCTCTGGTAGTAAACAGCTTGGGGAAGTTTTACACTGACTGATTACTATTTTCAACAACATTGGGTTTAGAGTTTAGGGTTTAGGGTTTAGGGTTTAGGATCACATCCCTGAATTCAAATTTGTTTCTTTAGATATTGAGAATGTTGATCATAGATGGAACTCAGGAAAAGTCACAAAGTATCTTGAGTTACAGAAAGACAGGTTATACAGTTATACAGTTGCTAATGCATTTGACCACAACCACCCTAATACTGCACCTAAACCCTGCTAATAATATTCCAGATGTCCTATGTGACCATCTGGGTCAACAGATGGAGCTAAATCTTACCTTGCTGATTGGATATGCAACTGGGAAGAAGATAACAAGAAGTACACGGACCACTGGTGCCATAGCAGAACCAACAGCCAACCCAAATCTGGAGCAAATTGCCTGAGGTGCAATCTGAAATCATCCCCGAACAGCCAGAACAATTCTTTCAATGAAGTGGACATCACCAGAAGAAGTTACAAAGTATGGCAGGAAAATGCAGACAGTGGAAAAGTAGATGGCTGAATGCAACACATCCCTGTTGGGAAGTGGTTCTCAGTTACTCTAGCTCTGGCTGGGATTATACATTTATGCTTCCCTAAGGCTGGTATCTTATGACAAGCCAATTCCATGGCCCATCCTACAGTCCAGAAAGATTTCCACCACTGTTTCATTTACTACCCTCTGAAATCCTTAAAAATTCCTCCCAGCATCCAATTGGGTATCTTAGGGTCAGGTCACATCTAAGTTGCTCAATCACCATTTTCTGGAATCTAGTGATGGAGTAGTGTCCACATGTGAGATAACAATAACTACCGGACCACCCAACTTGAGAGATTCCATAGTTTTTGAGTGGGTCCTTCCCCACCCCCCCTCCCACTGGATTTGAGCAGTTCAACTTTTGCACATTCACTCACAGGTGGCAGTCATGAAACTGGTTATTGCCAGTTAGCTTATTTATTACAAGTTTTATCATTTGGTCTACTGGAGGCTCATTACATAGGGTTTACCATTTGTGGACTATAGAAGGATTTCATTCTGACCTAGTGGTTCATTGCACATATGAATGCTACTCCACTAATTTTTTACTATTCTCCAATAGTTTGACTAGCAAAACCTCCACAAAATAGTGATCGAGCAGCTTACATGTGACCTGACCCTTAGAATACTCTAACTTTCTAAGGCAGGAAAAATGTACACAACAAAAATCTTGGGACAAATTGAAAAACATACCTCTCCAAACATGAGAATCAATGTCACTGAAATGAGAATCGCACCCCATGTGTTCAAAAGAGAATTCAGAAATATAGGGAGTGCCTGATTAGACAATGACATTAACATAAAATCAGAAACATCAAGTCTCATAATAGACTGCTTGTGCATGGTGAGGTGGCCATTCTGGAAGATTACAGAGTCAGTACACCAGATTGCAAACTTGGCAGTGTATAACTCTCTGGAGATTAGGAACTGATGTGGACAAATGATGACCATACCTCCATTGCAAGTGCATTCCCTATCAACAAGGTGCAAAGTAGCAGATGCTGGTTCTTGACCACCGGTAAAATTTTACCTGCAACAACAAAATCCAGACAGCTATAACTTGATGATGATGATGCGACAAAACGAGTGCAAAATTTATAATTAACAAGCATTCTAGTTCGAGACACCTCATTAGCTTGACCAAAAGTTCCAGACTCTTCATCATCTTCTCTGTGAGGCCTTTTTCCTCCAGACTCCATAAGCATGCACAAATGTGCGTTTTCTCCAACATACAAGATAGTATATTGCAGAAATGTGAACACACTACTTTCTCGTTTTGAAAATTCGATCCTAAACTCCGGCACAACAATCAATCAAACCGAAATATAAATGTGGCGCATCTGGCTCAAAAACCCCCAAGAATTAAGTATAGTGGACATTTCCTACGCCTACACCATAATCATAATACATATTGTGCTAACCTGCATCAACAGAACCTACAGGTCTTGCAAAACTACAAAGAAGCAGGCAGTATCTTATCGCAATATCTACCAATCACTCCTCCAAAAAAAGGAAACTCTGACGCACAAAAAGGCAACACATACCAGGGACTGAAAACTCGCACTTTTGTCACAGCACCGACAAACAGAAATCCAAAAAGCGGCAGACCAGCGCAGGTGAAACAGAGATACTCTGAGAGAGAGAGAGAGAGAGAGAGAGAGGGAGCGGTAATTACCTGCATGCTTGCGATCCGCTGGTTGGCCTGATTTGAGGAGCACTTCGAGATCCACAAGCCCTAGCGACATGAGTCCCAGCGTGAGCCCCGACATCATGCCCGCAAAAAGCACCAAGCCGATGATGACGAGAATATAGATGTAAAACGACGGAGTCCCGGGCTCGACTGAACCCATAGCTCGACAGATCGATGGATGGAGTGCTTGCTTCCTTGCCGCCGATCAATCGACTGCACAAACGTTTCTGGTTCTTCTTTGCCTTCCACTCCTCCTCTCTCTCTCTCTCTCACTCCTCCCGCAACTACGACAAAACACCCGCAAAAGGAGAGAGCGTAGAGACCAAGAACAAGAAGGAAAAATGAGCAATAAAAATGCAAGCAACGTAATTTCTTCTTATTATTCAATGTTTTTGAAGACAAGGGGCGAGACCTATAGCGCCAGTTAGGCCCGCTTTACACTAGGAGTCAGGGCCAATGTTCAACCCAAATCCAACATTCCTATTGGTGCAAAAGTTGAAATCAGCCCAAAAGGCTTTCACACTAGGAGTAAAGGCTGAAATAGAAAAAAACTTTTCAATTTGCCCCAAGTTACTAATAAATGCTGAACTTTATGGCCTTGTATTGGCCCCAAGGCTGAAAAAAAAGGATACCATCAAATTTGGGAGGCCAATTTGCAACTCTTGGGGCCAATGTTCCAGCATTGATTAATATCCTGACTTTAATGTTCTAGCATTTATTAGTAACTTGGGGCCAATTTGCAACCCAAAAATGCTCAAAGTTGGCCTCAAGATTTTTTTGGCCCTGACTCCTAGTGTAAAGCGGGCCTTAGTCTTCTTCCCGGGCCTGTCTGTGGCGCTTTCTATAGTCTCTGCACTCCTTAATTTAACCAAGTGTGTGTTTAATTACATTGCGCCTATTATTAACTTACAACAAAATATCTTACAATAGTACCTACCTATTGGGGATAACTAGTTGTTAACTGTTCTAAAATCAATTGATTGGACTTGTTTATTACCCTAGTACCTAGGCTGGTTCGCCAGCAAGGTGCCTAACAATTTTATTTTAAAAAAATTTGTCAGTTATGTTATGGTGTAAAAATAATTATAATTTATGATTTGACAAATTATACTAAATAAGGAAGCTATTCTGCTTGAGAGTTTCATTCAGATTTTTGGTATTGCAGACAACATATTTTTTCAGAATTTTCAGCAATTTCAAAAAGTAATTTATTAGTGCCTAACCTGCCTAAGTACTTTGGGTAGTGATTGTTATTACTTGTTGTTGTGTGTGTTAAAGCCCTCGGCAGCAGGTTTGGGCCCATGTGCAGGCCCCAATCCAGTAAACCCAGGGCTTTACGGAGGGTAAAGACTTACTCCAAATTCTTTTCCCATTATACCCAAGGGGAACCCATTGGGTACCACAGGAAAAGAAAAATTAAATAGGAGGGCAGGCATTTTGAAAAATGAAATGCCCATAGAACCTGGCATTACATTTTTCAAATGTCCACCCTTTGCAGATGAAAAGCCACACTAAATAAGGTGCTCTCCAACTACACTAAAACATTTGGAGTAGGTCTTTAGTGTTTATGTAGTTGAATTATGCGTAAGGTAAAGCCCAAGGGTAAGGGCATTGTTGAAATAAGGGCGGGTGAAACAAGAGTTGAGAGCAAACTCAATTTTGGTAATGCTCTCACCTGTGGGCTCTAAGCAGCGTAAAAATTGAGCAACCTTCAGAGAGAGGGTGCTATATGCTTAAGCCCACCCTGAAAATTAAAAAACCCACCCGCCATAACAATAGGACACTGACTCATAGGCCAGAGGAATAGTTGGACACTACAGCATGGCCTCCAGTAACACTGAGAGATTTTCATGAAATCTTTATTCTGTCCATCACTGGAAATTTGGCCTTCAGCAATTCAAATTTTCAAGTAGGATTTTTGTTGGCCTTTCTTCCTGTATTTTCACAGATTCTTTGTATTAGATCTTTGATCACACCAGCACAGCTCATTGCTTAGTGGCTCTGCCCTTTATGCCAGGTTCGCACTAAAATCTTCGCTTACTTGATCCTGAACTTCTCATCTAGATGCATGAACTTGTATGGCACATTCCCACTGTCTGGCATAAGCACAGATAATATCCCAGATGTCACACACACATTGGGTCAAATTAGGCCAAAATTTTATGTTGAAAGCTTACAGCAATGCCTTTACCTCTTCGCTCTGGGCAGAGCCAATAAAATTCTGACAGGTGTATTTCATTCCACCACGTTCTCATATTTGATTTGCTACTTGCTGTTGATTGATAATTGAACTATTATTTTACATCACTTTTTTGTTTTCATTTTTCCATTTCTTCATTTTGGGGGTGTGTTGGGTTGTGTTCTCTTGATATAAGTTTGGCATGTTTACATGAACTCTCTATAGGTTATTGAAAGGCAGAGTAGTAACTTAGATATTTGTAGTCTTCTTTAAGTCCTTGAGACTTCTTTTGATCATTTGGGGGAGGGTAGGCTCGTGACTAGGCTTTTTGACCAAACTTTGCTCTTTTTGGTCTTTACTTCTTTTGAGAAAGCCATGCCTTTTAGTGAACCAGCACCTACATTTGTACCATGGTAAAAACTAGAAACCCCAAATTTGTTTGGATTTCTTCTAAGCATTAGAAATATCCCATCCCTAAACCACCCTAATTAGATGTAGTCTCATAGTAAGTACAAAGGAGATCTCCCTCGGATGTTTATATTTCCATTAGCCATTAGAGGTCCCATAAAGTAAGGAAAACACAACACCAGAACCCTGAGTTTGGTCATAAACGGGATGAATTTCCAAAAACAAAACTGGAAAAAAAAAAATTACCATTCAAAAAGGGGGTAAGGAGGGTTTTGAAACTCAAAAAAACCATCAATTTTTATGACAAACTGACTTCATCCCGTCTTCACCTCTCTTTCTTTTTTCCTCAGCGCCTCCACTCCTGCTACGTATATTTTCATTGCTCTTACATGTACTGCCACTATAATTAGTCTGGAACCTTGTGCATTAAATGCTGAGTTTCATCATTTCATACCTAGATTTAATTAGATTTCCTCACTTTACCGCTACCACTCATTTGAGGTTGAAAGAGGGGTTTAGAGGTCAAACGAGACCCAAAGACAGGGTGAAGACACGGTGACTTCAAAAATATCTTTATTGTGCGATGGACTGCGCCAACACTCGTTTTGCTTGGGAGAGGTTTCATGCAACTTGGACCATGTGTGGCTGCACACCGCCAACAATTTCGGTGCTTGGCATCAAGCTATGTTTGGTAATATTCTCAATTCCTCTCCAATTTGTAGGAGACTACTATGGACTGTGGGGACCCATCGAGGGTGCTTCACTTATCTTTAGGCAGCCTCTTGACTCTTGAGGTTCCTTGTTGCTTTGTTATTTATTTCCTTGGTCGAAGAGATGTCCGTACATCGAACAGGGATTATAAATGAATAAGTACCCCCCTTTATAATGGCGCCATTAGTCCAGGTACAAAATGGTCACAAACCATTTTGGAAATAGAAATTTCATGGAGCCAATGAGAAGGATAGGGGAGCTTAGTTTTCTTTGGAGGGGTGGGGGGCAGGGGGTGTGTGTGGTTGCATGTTCCCAATGTGTTCCCATCAAGTTTCCAAACTGTTCCTCCAATATGTTCCCCAAGTTTTCGATGTGTTCCCTAAGGCATTCCCAATAGCACCTCAGTTTTGTCCCATGTATGTAAGTTGTAAAGTGGGGGCTAACAAAGCTTTGACAGAGCATGCTTCTACTTTGGGTGGGCTTCTATGTTGGAAAGTGCCCCATGTTCCAAATAATATTGGTGATGAGCCAATAAAAGTCTAAGGGAGAAATCTGAGAAAGAGGAAGGAGAAAAAAACCAAACTAACTGACTGTGGGGCAATGACTACATATGTAGTATGTACCCCAATTAGTGCCTTTGGCATTGGTGTCGGGGCAAACTTATTTGTTTATTTATTTGGCACAAAATGAAGAAATCCATTGCTGAAAAGAACAAGCAAACAGAGGAGCCAGGGGGACAGTGGTCAACAGATTTAAGAATCAAAGTTCTACTCAGCCAATGAGGAGATGCAGCCTGCACCCTAGAGGCCCCTGATTTTTTTCTTTTGGAATGTGGGATTTGAATTTTTTTTCCTTTTCTATTATGAGTAAGAGGGGGTTGTGAGTATTTTCTTTTCTATTTAGGGTTATGGGTGACATTTTGTGTCATGACACACTTTTGTTTTGGTTTCATTGCAAGGTAGTCGTTAAGGTCCAAAAGTAGTTCTCTTCTTTTCACTTACATAGATGTGCCACAAGTAAACGAGAGGATTTTTTTGCTTTTTAATTTTATCAACTTTTTTCATGAATTCATTGCTTTCCTTTCAAGTTATTTTGTTCTTCTTTGTTCTTTTATTACTTTTTCTTCTTTGTGCTACAGAGAGACTAGAAAGTAGCATGCTTAGTGTAATAGAACTTATCTTTTGCAAAGAGGTTTTTTTTTTTTAATTTCACTTAAATCAGTGCCAGATAGTGGGCTACGTGGACAATTTCTATTTTCGGCGTGTGTCAGTGTGTCAAGAATGGGTTTTTTTTGTTTTGGGTGATGAAGCAATGGAAGAAGCGTATCACCAATAGAAAAAAAATGTCAAGGTTATCCCCCCAATTAATTAATATGAAACACACTATTCTACACATACATTTATGAATAAATACCCCATATTTATATAGACATAATAGGGGTTATTATTCCAAAGAGAGAGAGTTCCACTAGCACCAGAAGGCCAGGGTTGAGTTGTGCCGTGCCAAGTTGAATTGTGCCTTGAAGAAGGATAACCTTGTGAGGAACCCTCTAAGGTAAGGAGGTCGGTGTATGAACGCTTAGTGGTTCTGAGGAGGTCTTATCCCAAGGGAGGACTTTGTTGTTGATGGTGTCCAAAGAGAAGTGGTAGTCCTTTTGCTTGCACATCTGACGCACCAAAGATCACCCAAAACAAAGCAAGTATGAGAAAGTTGTGGCCCCCCAAAATAGGGGGGTAAAAAGGGCGAAATGGGAAAACTAGGAACACATGGAAGTTGGTAACCAATCAGGCAAGCACTGACAAATGGACACCTCTTAACCCATCAAAGAGATGAAAAGTAGTCGTACAAAGTTCATCATAAAAACATTCACATCAACATGTGTGGTCAAAATTTTACCAAAAATAGGGTTACAAGATCAACAATTATGGGAGATCCTAAGTTCAACAAATGCTAACAATTTACACACAAATGAGGCGGGTGGAAGTCTGTGGGTGTGAACCTTTGTTTTATTTAGATTGTCATTCTCCCATAGTTGATTTTTTTAAAAACTTACACATTTTCTCCTTTTCGTTTAGAAGGTGATCATGCCAATGTCATGGGGTTCATTCATTCAAATGTTCATCCATGATTTGTAATAAACTTGTATCTAATATTTTGTTTAGTTTCAGTTCACTCTTAATTAGCTTCCAATTAAGGTTTGATTCATTTTTACTTGATTCCTAGTTCACTTCCAGTTAACTATTAGTTTGTTTTTAATTAACTCCTAATTCACTTATAGTTAATTCTTAATTCACTTTTAATTAAGTTTTAGTTCACTTCAAATTAACTTGTAATCCACTTCTAGTTAATTCTTAATTCATTTTTAATTAATATTTAGTTCATTTTTAGTCAAGTTTATGTTCATTTTGAATTCACCCTTAGTTGAATCTTAATTCATTCATAATTTACACATGGGTGCACATTGGTTCACATGGGTGAATATGGGCCACATGTAAATTTAAAAAAATTTAAGAAACTTCCTTGGGCAAGGTGCCCAAGGGGTATAAATAAAAATAGAATTCCCCATTACTTTTAGTCTATTCAACATTAGTTTTGGGTACGTTTTCTTGTCATAACCTTTTTTTTTTTGGCAATAAAATCTTATTTGATTATTGTTTGCATTTATCGTGTTTTTGTTATTGTTTCATGATCTAGATTTGAAACTATGTCTGCTTTTGTTTTTGTTTTGGTTAAAAAAACCTTATAACTTTTGTTGTTTTCATGCCCATGACACTGTGCTTAAGCCACATGAGCCTTTTTGAATTATTGTTTTCCTTCCTCATGTTCATCTCTTCTCTAAAAAATTACGTGTGAATTTTTGTTTCATTTGTTCTTTTTCTTGGTTGCATTCTTGTTGCTCCAAGTTCAAAATTATTTTTGATGGTCTTTGTTTATGCCAAATCTAAAAAGTTTAATTCATTTTCTCCCAACTTTATAGTCATAGCTTGTGTCAACCTTACAATTTAAACCTTTATAGTTTAACTTCAACTTGTGTCCTTACACAATTCAAACTTTTTTAGTTCGACTTCCTTTTTCTTTTTTTTAAACTAGTTTTGAAATCTATTGTGACCAAAGAATGTGACACAATCTGTGACTAATCTCCATAACTTCAAAAGCAAAATTGCAATTATAAGACTTATAAGCAAAGGTTGAACTCCCAAGCTCGAAGGTACAAGTTTAATTTTCAAGTTTTTTTTCAAGACCTTTCCATGTTTGAACCTTTCCATGTTGCTTTTGGTTTTTTAACTATGTGGCTTCCTTCTTGTCACATGTTCTTCACCGGTGTGTTTCTTGTTGTAAGTGCAAAAAGTGGAGCTCGAGCAATTAAGGTAATGGTGTTCATATTTACCTTTCTTCATATTTTGGCCTTTGTGTTCTAGCCCTTTGGTGTAGGTTTTTCAAGATGGTCATATTTCTCTTTTGGCCTCCTAATGTTGTTATTTTAAAATGATCCACTTTTTTTTGCCCTCTTAATGTTGTTACTTTTTCAAGACTAATCTTCTTATTGTTATGGCTTTTTTTATGTTGGTATTGTTGTTGTAAGATCCATCCTCCCTTTCCATTCAAATTTAGTTCAACAAATTGAATTTCACTACAACATACATGCATATTCGCATCTACATCTTGCCTATTATTTAACCCTCTAATTTCTTGCTAAGCCATTGCACATGTGAAACTTCATTGCCTCTTAAGTTAAATTTGGTGAGTTTTGGATTTCTTTCTATAGGTGAGGATTTGGATTAGTTAGATTGAATTGGTAGGTGTGCTACTTCAACATCATCTGTCAAACAAGGGCTATGAAGCATTTCAACATAATATTGATGTTTGTGCTCGAGATGGTTGTATTTGGTAGTTGATGGTTTAACTACTCTTGTAATGTTGAATAATTATGTAGCTATAGATTCCTTTTCCTCTATATGACTATGGCTAGCTTGGTCATTTGATGAATGATCTTCACCTCCCTAATAACCATTTGAATTCTTTATTGTGTAAATGTTTATTGGCTGTGTTTTGTTCTCCATAAAAAGCCATATTCCTATCCATCTAAACCTAGCCTAAATGTTTTGTTTCATTAGCAATTGATCCAAGGCTTTGTCCACCCATTAATAAATGTAATTTTGTCAAGTTCACTAAATTTACTTCTAGCCATGGTTGCATCTTGTTCTTTTTTAAATGCAATTTTCAAGGGCTTGAAACAAAAAACATCTAAGGGCTAGAGTGTGTGGGAAGTATGAGAAAGTAAGGTGACCATATTTAACCCAAATTTCTACGCTTGTTTTATGGATTTTAATGTTATGTGTGAACCATGCCCCACCCAAAATCAATAAATGATGATTCGTTTATGAAATCTCACCTAGAATAAACCTCTTGGAAAACAATAAGAATTTTTTCATTAGAAGAAAAATGGGTTTTTGTAACCAATCAATTTGTGAATACTTGCAACTATTTGTTGTTTATGACTATCATTGGTTATTTCTTCAACTACTTTTTGCAGTTGGTTATGCTTACAATTACATTGCAACTACCTTCCAACTAATGTTTTTTTATTATTTTATGTGAACAATTTTTAACATGGATTTCATCAAAGAAGACCCATTTATGTTCCATTAGTTGCAAATTTGGTCAAATGAGTTATAAACCTATGTGTATTCAAAGTGTATTTTGAGTATTCTAAGGTGTATGGATTTATAATGGTATATGTTATGTATTCTATTCAATAACATATGGGTGAATATTCAAATAAACATGTGTATATGAAGGTGATGTATAATACTTGTATTTTTTACCCAAAAAATTATTATTATTCAATCATTACAAAAATTCCAATAATTATAATAAGATTAATTACTACAATTAATGTAACATTATTGTAAAAACACTATAATTATAGTAGATATAAATTAACTATAGTAACTATATAATTTATAATTCAAATTAATTTTTTTGATTTCTGATTTTTATTTTAAATTTTAAAAATTCATAATAATTTTACTGCAAGAATATTTTTGATGTAATTATAGTAATTATAGTAATTAAATTACACTAGGTTATTGAATATATTAAATATAATCACTTATCTAAAATAAAAATGTTATTATAACATAAATTCTTACACTAATTAGTAACATTTTTGAATATTCAAAATTAATTACACTAAAATAATCTTAAATTACTCTATTAATATATTAATTTAAAAAGTGGCATAATTTATAATTAAACTTAATTATTCATAACGTTTAGCTTATAATAATTAGTTTTAAAATTTATTTTTAAAATTTACAATAATTTTAATGGAAAAAAAATTAATGCAATTACTATAATTTTATGATTATATTAGTAAATTAAAATATTAATCCATGTTTTAACATATAAAGTTGCCCTCGAGAGCAATTTCCCTAGGGAACAAGTTTTCGAATATTTGATAAAAAAAAGGGGGGGGAGGTAAGATTTTTTCAAATAAAATGTTTTTTATGTCATTGAAAAGCTCTAAAAACATAGATATCTAAAATGATCTTGCATTTCAATTTGAAGCTATGAGCTAAAAATTATGATTAAAAAATTGAAGGTAAAAATTTTCAAGTTTATCTTTTCCCTCAACAAGAAAAGGACTAATTTGCCACATGGAGTGATTTCCCCCATGGAGACAAAAACTATGTTTCCTTGGGGAGCAAGTTCTCGAATGTTTGAATCAAGATTACAAGGGGTAAAATTTGTCCAAATCAAGATCATTTTAGATATCCATGCTTTGAAAGCTTTTTAATTATGTAAATAAATTTTGATTGGATAAATTTTACCCTTGTAATTTTGACTAAAATATTTGGGAACTTGCTCCCCAAGGGTACATAGTCCTTTTCTCCTCAAGGCAACTTAGTCCCTTTTTCCCTAGGGCAACATAATTTTTTTCTCCTCACGGAAAAAAATAACTTAGTCCATTTCTCTCGATGAAAATTTGTTCCATGGGGCAATTTAATCCCTTTTCCCTAGGAAGGTAATTTAATCTCATTCTCCCCAGAGGAAAATGCAACATTAATAATATTATCACTATGATGTAAAATTATTCATTATTTATTTTAATTATTAATTAATTAAAAATACTAGCATACATGTAATTAATTTCAATATTTATATATATTATTTATTAGTTAAGTAATATAATTTTATATTTAAAATTTTAAATAATTTAAATTGAATTATCATTATTATTTTAAATAATATTTTTAAATTATTTAATTAGGTATTTTATTAATTATTTAATTAATGACTATATTTTTTCATTAATTAATTAACTAATTACTTACTTACTTACCTATCCAATTATATAATTTACAATAATAATAATAAATATATATATATTTTAAAAAGAATGAGCCTTCTAGATGTAAGGGGTTTGCAACTAAACTTTCTAGTCGCAAAATAGTTTGCAAATAAACTCCAAGTTCAAAATTTATCCCATAAGGTTTATCTTCCATTCTTATTTTGAAAACTATATAAAAAAGGTCTCTACATCCCATTTTCACATTCAAAGTAATGGCCATGTGGAATGAACCAATTAAAAGGCTTAACCCACAATTTTAAAAAAAGTTTATGTACATACCCCTTAATTACCCTACCTCCCTAACCAACATATTGACCTAATTATTTACCTATCTATCTACCTCAGTTTGCATCTAGTTTAAATACGTACGTAGTTGTTTAGTTTAAATAAAACCTACCTACCTATGTAGTTGGACCTATTGACATACCTACCTACCTATGTAGTTGGACCTATTTACATACCTACCTACCTAAATTGATTCTGGAAATTTTTAATTAATATGTTAAATGGCACATTTTGATTATGCCATGTGGCAAAACTTAAAACCATCCAAATATTAAAATTGGACATGTTAGATTATTTCATAATTTCATAAATAAAATATATTAAATATATTAAATTAATGACACGTGGCAACACATGATAAGAGCACAAGGTTGACCAAACTAATTACACACTAGTTGTAAACTAATTGCAATCAACAATATGTATACAATGGGATAATGAATGAACATGTATTTTGTTGATTTTTTTTCCATCCATGAATGGCTTTCATTTGTGACTTGTCCAATGCAACTAAAGGAAATCTAGTCACAAAATTAATTGTAAAAACCTTGATTTCTTTTATTGTTTGAACACGAAACTTGTCGTCCATGTTTTATTTTACATTGCCATACATGTTCTTGATCTACATAGTTTGATTAATCCGCTTTCAAACTTTCTCCTCAAAAAATATAAAGCCCTAACAAAATTGATCCTGTAGCATTTACTACACAGTTTATAATTAACCACTCACGCGACTTGGGGATGGTGCTACAAATTGCATGTGATCTTTGTTTGACCAAGACCCTAACGCTAGTTTGCTTTCCTACTTAAATTTTAATTTTGTTTAAATTCCAAATATGATTTTATTTATAACTATGTTGGGTGTACAATGTTTGTAAGTTATTATAAAAGGAACTACAAGAAGCTATAATTAGCCCTTGTGCCTTAAAGACCTCCAATCCTTCTACAACCTTAATGTTTATTTTTGGATGCTTCCAGTTAAACCAATACCACTAAGTCTTCCCTGAGACCCCATGTTTGAATGATGTTGGTCTTGTTTGGGTGAGTTTTGCAACTTGCATCTTCAATTGTTGTAGTTTTATTGAGAATCCACATTCATGCATTCTTAAAACCCATGCAACTACTATCACATCTTTCTCCTCTATTAACACACATGCAAGCCCCATTTTCCTAATCCTTGTTTTCCCATTCAAATGGTCGGAAAGGGAACTCAGTGGTATGTTCTAGTATCTACTTGCTTTTCTCAATGAATGTGTCCCAAGGTCTCAATAGCCTCCATGGCTTCTTCCAATGTTTGGTTTGTCCATTTCCTTCTTTTTCTTCTTGGTGGGACCTAGTTAATTACTTGACATGGTTGCCTGGTCTTTGATGTCAGCTATGGGGGCACATTCTCCTAGTCTAAGGTTGTTTGGTTTATCATAATGTTGCACCGCCTGCAAGGTACATTGAACATCATGATGGTCCAACTCCCCTTGGCCCAAGTCTAGAATAAGTAAGGGCCATGCATTATTGGCCCATTAAAGGCATGCCTTTTTCTTTCCTAAACAAAAACCAGAATAGAGGAAGTTTGTCAAGTTAGGATAGGTCTCAAGTGCATAAGACTCTAATTTCGTAAATGAGGTGATCAAAGCATGTAAATAAAAAACTTCATCCCATTTTAGGTTGACATCATATGTGTTCGTGCAGGGTGTTGGGATGAATTATAAAATGCGATTTGTGTGAATTAGCTGATATCTACCCTTCTTCAATGCTATTACTTTTATAACTTTTGCAGATGGACTTTTGGATCGAATAATGACAGATGTGCTTCTTGAACTTATGATTATAAAGTTTATTTATGACCCTAATCCCTACATCATTTTTCAAATTTAAATTTTATAGGTCACTTTTTTCCTACATAAATCCACAAGTCCTTATTCCACTTGCTTTATTTTCACAATTAAAACCTGGATTGATTTCTTAATTGTTGATCATACTTTCACATATCCATTTCCTTGTTCTACTTGTTTTACTCTCACATTTAAAGCTGATTTTTGCAACTCATCTTGTACTTGCTCTACCTTAACACTAAGAATTAGAGGTTTTACTTTGTTGTTCAACAAAATTGCATTAGGAATGAGGAGTTGGGTGCAATCAGAATCAAATGAACCAATAATGACAAGGGACTCAAGGACTATAGTCCTTTTTGCGGTCATTTTCACTTTTTCATAAAAATGATTTTTGGGATGAAACCTTTTATAATATGGTACTAAATATACATATTTTTTTTCAATGCATCACATTTTTTTGTATTAACTTTTCATGAATAACTAAGAATTTTTGAAAATTGTACAAATTCTATCTAATTTTGCGTTTCATTTTTAAAAATTATCTTAAGTTCAAATTTTATGAAAATATGTTAATTATTTAATGTTTTATTTTATTTTTTCATAAATTACAACTTTGTTTTAGATGTCATACATTACACCCCATTTACATGTGGTAAAAATATTTTTAAATTTTTTAATTATGTTCAATAGATTTTTAGTTTTTAAAATTTTCAACTTTCACAACTTTCAAATTGTGAGTATTTTTGAGTGTGGATAATTAATGAATGTCATCTCAATTTTTTTCTCATCAAAATTCATTTATAAAGAGAGTATTTAGCTTAGTTTTTTACAAAATTGATTGCTTTTGATGCAATTGTTGTTCAAGTTCAAAGGTCCTTTATTAAAACCAAAACCCAATTTTACTTTATTTTTGAATTCTTCAACATTCATATTAGTCATTTAGCATTACATTCCATGATTAACATGACATTAAAATGGCACCACAAAATTACATCTAACAAAATTACAATTTTTATAGAGTTTTGATGGTCATTCGATGTGTTTTTTGGTTCATTTGATTATGACTACACCTAGCTCTAAGAACTTTTGCAACTCATTTTCTACACTACTTGGTAAGGAAGACATGATTTGATAGTTGAAATGATTTAGGAAAAAGGTCAAAGTGAGAAGGGGTTATGTTGAAATCTACTATGGGTTCTGGGTTTTTGGTGGGAAAATGCAAATTGCACAAGGTTGCAAGGTGTGCCTTTTGGGGTCTTCATTAACTACTATGATGTGAGATCCAAAGGCCATATTTTGTTAGGGATCCTTACTTCTAGGTTTAATAACTATTGGCATCTATGTTCATTGGAATGTTGGAAAGGTTTTTGCACATTAATGGATTGTTGCATGCCATCCCCCATGACTAGACTATACATTGTGTGTTGATGTTATGTTTTGAGCAAGGTTGCCCAAGCCAAATGTTGAGTTTTTTTTTTCCACACCACTTTTCTAAACACTAAATTAAAAGTCCCTTATAATCACACGGTGCTTGGCCCTTACCTTCAAACTTTTTTCAAGATTGGACCAAAACCACTTTATAACCAAATGTTGCCATTTTTGAATTGGCCAAAAAAATTTCTATGATCAAACATTTGCTTGTCCTCTTCTTTGAATAATTTTACAAAATGGTCCAAAAACATACTATAACCAAACACCCAAAACTCCATTCCCTCCAACTCGCCCACCCTACTTTTCAATTGTGTGCACTAAAGAGTGCTAATTGACACCCATGACCAAACATAACACACACAATGGTAGGACAACAATATTTTATTTGGGTTGTCATTCACATCCATCACTAAACACAGAAGCCCAAATTTCCAAACACAAAACCTCAAGACTAAATGTTTGGTCATAGGTCCCTTGTTGAACGATGGTCATGAAATGGGAATATGCTAATGGGAGGTTTGTTTACTTGCTAAGACACTAGCTTTTGTTTGGACACTGGCCTCCTTACCCTAGTGCTAGGTAGAATTGAAGATAAGTTTATCAACTAAAAGGGGTTGCTTGTTGCTTCCCCTTTGTGCTTGTGGTTTTCTCTTTTAATGCAAATTTAACATTTCCTTAATTAACTTTAACCACAAAGACATTTCATGGTCGAGGTGTACTAGCACCTACTTGGGTACCATCAATATTAAAGAAGAGTCCATGCTTCATAAAATCATGTATGCCTTTCCTTCTAGGCCTCACCACAATAGTCTCTTTAGAAGCATAGGTAGTAGTCTCCTAGGTTTCCTTCATAAATTTTCTTTTAAAAAAAGAAGTAGTTTGATGTTATAAGTTTTTGACTACAAATGTTGGGAGTAGTTTGTAACAATAATGATATTTGGGATTCTAGATTGCCAAACCTTTGCCACTTAGGTTTTTTTCATAACCTTAATATATTGTAGGTTGAATGAAAACTTTGAAATCACTTGAAATGAATATACTTTCCAAGTAAATAGAAGTTTATGACTTAACATGGTGCTCTTGATCAAATTTGGAACAAGGCACAAAAAGGCATGTTGAAGCACATATCATTCAACATGATCATACACAAAGACTATTTCTTCCTTGTTGAAGTAATTCCCTATAATAAATTATTTTGGTCACTTTTTGGTTTAAGCTTCAATTTCAAGCTTCATGAATTTGATGTATTTCAATTCAAGATCCATTGGTTACTTGAGACAATTTTAACACAATCTCTCCTTTGATTCATCCATGCATTTTTAATGATTGAAACAATGCGTAAAATCATATTGCATTGTCTTTAGCATGAATGTAAATTACCACCAACATATTTGGTGGTCACTAAGAGTATGTCTCACACAAATTTGCAACAATTTTTCTTCTTCACACACAAACTTGACAGGTGCAAAAGCTAGCACCCAAACGTTTGTGATGAACCAATGTTTCATATCAATATACGCCCACTTTAGACTATGGCCAATGTCCAAAAAAATTCAATCTCAACTTTAACCCTCCAAATCTAGGGAGTTAATGTCAAATCAAAGTTATGGTGGAGCTTAAAAAAATGTTTCATAGAGTGCAACGAAACTATTAAATTTCACAAAGCATTTACATTCATCAAATTGGTGTGCACAATAGATTTAATGGATGTAGCAAAACTACTTTGTAAATGATGGTAGATGAAGTTCAAACAACAATCAAGGCAATGTAAAAAAGTTGTTGTGTGCAACAAAACTTTTGTGTGGCCAAAGTTGGTGCATGCAATAGATTTGTTGAATGTAGTAAAGCTAGTGGATGGGCACAAATTAATATGTGAAGCAATGGTAGACAAAGTTCAAGTGATGGAACAATGGACATCAAATGACAAAGCAAATAAATTGCAATGTTGGGCAATGGAAACAAAACTACCACTATTGAAATAATGGCAACAAATCAATTTGACATTAGTGCAACAAACAAGGCATTGGTGTAACAAAAAAAAACCAATTCAACAAACCATGGTAAGATTAGTGATGGTAGAATGGGGATGTTCTAAATATCCAAAGTTGAACAATTTGTAATAATTTAGCATTTGATGGTTTATTGCTATAAAAGAATAAATGGGTTCTTGTATAGATCACATCACATATGATAATTTTAAAAGACTTAAGGTTTCAACATATTTATATATTTATTTAAAGTTGTTGGATATGAAAAACCACCTCCCACCAACAAACCTTAAGCATAATTAACAACAATTTTGTAATAAATGCCTTAAATCACACCCATAACCAAAAATAAAAATATTGTCCCTTAAGGTTTCAACATACCTTACCTTACAATCAATTTCATCATTAAATCATAGTGAAACATTTTTTTTCAATATATGAAGTTAAGGTGTTGAAAACCAACATAATTATTGTAGGCTACAATTTGAATAACTTCAATCCTCATATGGCAATATCATAATAGATCATGAAAAATATTAATTTAAATTTTCTGAAAACGAACAAATTAAATTTTTTTTAATTATTCATTTTTTCAATGTGGAACCCAACTTTAAGGTATGACGTATATAAATAATTGTATGTTGTTAAATGTGACAAAACACCAACCATCACCGAACATTAGCTTACATAAGAAATCTATAAATTTTTATAACTACCTTAAGTCACATCAATAACTAAAAAAAAAATGTATGAAACTACCACATTGGTTGGGAGTTTAAAAAAAATCGAACAAAATAAAATTATGCACAAAGATAATAAAACTAAGGATTGTAACCCTAGGTTTAAAAGCTTATATGAGAACTAAATAAAGCCTACTTATGAAGCTAGCTAGGGATTTCTAAATTTATGGGATACCTAGGCATTATTTAAAGGACTAGTTAAGATTGTTTCAATATAATGCAAAAGGGGGTTACATAGGGCTCACATAAAAAGCTACCTTACGTTATTTAAGAATTATTTATAGTCCCTATGTAGCTTTTTAAATAGTTTTTATGTATCCTTTAACTTAGGTAGGTCCCTAAGTAATCCCTATGTAAACTTTCTACATAGACTTTTGATAGTCCTTATCTTAGATAGCCCATAACACAAGTAGGCCCCTACGTGATATTTAAGTAGCTTTTTCAATATTAGGTAACTCAATAACTTTTAGATATGCCCTAACTTGGGAAATATTTTGATAGCTCCCTGGGTAGACCTTATCCTAGGTCGACCTTATATAGTCTCCTATGTAATTTCTAGATATCCCCTAACTTAAGTAGGCCCCTTGGCATAGTAACCCTAAATAGGTCCCTAGGAAGATTCTATGTACCTTGTATGTAAGCTTTTCATTGTATGTCTTAGATAGGTAGTCCACTCATAATCAAGGGCAACTATGTTCGCACTTTAATCATAAGACTCGAGCAACAAAGAGCCTTGAAGACATACGAAAATTTTAACGTAAAGTATGCGGCCAAATATAAAGTACCAATCAGAGACGGCCAACTTGTCTAAAAAAAATCTCAAAAAAACAACAAACGAGATTAAGCGCCTGAAAAGAACAAATGCCTTACAACTACAATGGGACAAATGAAGATGATGAGAGACATGTAAATATATAATAAGTAATTACCTCCTGGGTGGGTAGATAGATATCCTATGGGCAAGTAAGAAAATTATTCATAGGTATGTAGGTAGGCAAGGAGATAGTTAGGCCCTAACATAGTTAGCCTTATAACTATGTAATGTCTCCTATAACTAAGTAGCCTCTCATAATTGATACGGTCTATATGACCATATCTAGTTCAATTTTTAAAAAACCATGGTGATCACTTTTGAGAGTTCATCCCTTAGTTTTCAAGATTGATGAACTTTCTAAAGAGCACAAAAGGGAGGATGAGTAAGCACAGTAAGGATCACAGTCAGGCCCAAAATAAGGATTATTTCTTAGTTTTGAAGATTGATGAACTTTCTAAAAAGCACAAAAGGGGGGATGAGTAAGCACAGTAAGGATCACAGTCAGGCCCAAAATAAGCATTATTTTAAGGAAAACTTTGGCAAAACAAAATGTTTGGGCACTCTGACCTACAATGATTTCCATGAATCACCATGGGACAATTGTGTTTCTAACCAACTCACTATTTGAGGCATTGGGTCGAAGGCATGTGTTTCATGATGGACATGCGTACTGTATCACTTTGAGATTTGGTGTTTAGCAATTTAAATAAGAGTTGGGTCCTTTTTCTGTTTCCATCACTTATTCAGCAAATCAATTGTCCATCAGGTTTCCACTTTCCACCACCTCATGTAAGCTTACATACCACCAACTAGGGTTTTTGACACGTGGCAGATACACCAATTCCGATGAAGTAGGCAAATTTGACACATGTGCTTGTCCACCGTCGGCAATATAGCGTTGGCTCAAGCCGCCACCTCAGCTCAAGATAGTCCTAGGCAAAAGCATTTCAGACAGAGATAGGTCTTTACAGGGTAGCGCATGTGCCGACGAAATGCAGGCTCCTTGTGGGGTTTGGGGAAAGCTGAAGGGAGGGGGACCAGGCCAGGCCGAATTGAATTGTTTTTGCACGGTTTTGGGCCTTAGGACAGCAAAAGGGCAGTAGGAAATTTGGAGAAAAGGAAACCAAGTGTGCTGGCAAGTGTCTCTGGTGTTAGTTATCTAGGGTTGTATCTAACAAATGCAGTAGGACTGGTGTAAAGACCTGGACAATGTAGCGTGGTAAGGGTTTCCTACAAGGAAAGGCCTTCCCCTACCAATCCACCTCTCGTTTCAGGAATGCCTCCATCTGTGGGCCTTACCATGAGTGAAGTTTGGGGCAATAAGGCGTTACCTGGCGCCTTAGGCATTACCTGGTATAAAGCACCCAGCAGAATTTTTTCACTCTTTCCCTGTTACCTGACTGATACAATTTGGGTATAATGGGAAATTTGAGGAAAAAGGTGAGGTGTTTCAAATTGGAAAATGCCCACATGAATAGGCACTTTGTTTCGATAAACACCCTGCCTTTTGTGGATGAGAAATGTCACTAAATAAGGTACCCTGCAAATACTGGAATAAGAACCCCCACAAGGTGAAGCTAAGATGGGCAAGGATTCCAATAATGCAAAACTGGATGCATCATTTCTATTTTTTATTTTTGTGCTTTGATACTGGACAGGTACCAGCCAAGTATCACGGCAACAAAATTAAAAAAAAGTAACACACTCATTTTGAAAAGGGAAATGCCCATCTCCATGGCCATTTCACTTTTCAAAATGCCCACTTGCTGTCGATGCCTGATTAGGGCACATACAGTGTCCTCCATTTATCCCACTACAAAGTACCAAGGTTTTTACAAGTTGAACACATCTTTCTTAAGAATCGAAAGACGAGAAATAAGAAAAGACTGGTTACAAGCCATAAGGGTCCTTGAGATGTGGAACCACTATATCAAAGGTGATGTCCTCACAACACCAGCCCTGTTGCATTTGAAAGGTACTCATTGCCATCCTACACAGTAACTGATCTGACATTTTATTAAGGTCTTTCCACAAATTTACTTGAAATTAGTGAAGTGAGGATCAGTGTTTGTTTTTGTTTCTTTCATATCAAAATTTTTGGCGAAATTTAACAAAAAAACTAGAGAAACTAGTTGAATTTACACTAGAAAAAAAAATTCCAAAATTTTCCCAATTTATTAGTCGAAAAAGAGTGAAATTTCGCCAGGAAAAAAAACATTGGTGAGTATGTTACAGTTACAAGGACTCAGCAATGCATTTAAGAGTACGGATTTACATAAAAGCTTCTCCTCAGCATTAGGCTTGTGTCAAAAGAACAGGCAGAAGTGTCCATGCAAATATGTGGGAGAAAGAAACTCAAATAACCACTGCAATTTTTTTATGTTCTGCAAAGTGTTTTGTATTTGGTGAAAACCATGAAGTCTTGTATTGTGGCTATAAATTGCTGAATTGAACTTATTTGGGGGTGAGGTTTCTTAGAGTGTTCGGCAAGTATCTGGTTTGTGATATACCCATATGGTAATGAAATAAAAGAACTCTTTAAAAAAATCAAAATGATACAAATATGACTTTACATATCTGGTATAACTATTTTAATAATTTGAGATAATGGTATATTTTAAGTAATGAGGAGATCAAAACAACAAAATATTCAACATTAATATTGGTGTTACGTGAAAAGCTCATCATGGGTTAAAAATATTCTTCAATTTAACTTCCAATTAGTGGTTTTTTTCTCAATTTTGTGATGTAGTCAAGTTTGCCTTCATCCGTAAGCCAAGTTAGTCAAATTTGGCTATTAAAAATGTGAAAAGAAAACATTTAACATCATTACATAATTTTCACTACCTCCTTGAACCATTTATAGAAATCTGGAGGTTTTAAAAGGTTTCTTTTGGAAATTTTTCAAATTTTGGAAATTAAAAAAATCATTGAATTTGCAACAAAAGAAATCTTTTTTTTGGCACAAAACAAAGCTGCTTCCAATGTCTAGAACAGAGGTTTTCACTTAATTTTGTTAAAGCCATTAAGACTTAGTTCTCCCTGCTTTCCACTCTCCTCAGCTTTTTGCCCCTTAGCTGGTAGCCTAATGTGTGTCTCATTTCAGTAAAGCCAAGCAAGTTATCATCAACATTCTGCAACAACACGCAAGCATCTGAAGTAAAAAAAAAGTTTAAAAACTTGTAATCCTGCTGCTGTTCGGGCAGGTGTGGCAAACCCAACCCTAAAACCCTGCTTTTTTGGGCAGTTTTTTTCATTTCTTTTTGCGTTGGAAGGCCCCAGGTAACTTCCCCAACGCATAAAATATAATTTGGGGACGGGCATCTTTGACGTTTACCCATAAAACGTTTCCGGACGCTTCAAGTTGCCCCCAGTCCCGCCCCAAAACTTTCCATTCCTGACATTTGGCGCAACGACAACCGACCTAAAGTACCCCCAAAAAGGTGCACACTACACACTCGTGTTGCAAATGCAGTGGCATCGAGGAAAAAATACCCCCCAAAACCAGTTGTAATTTGGTCTTCCATTGGGAGAATCAACGGTCAGGACATTACCCGACCAGAAGATGCCATTTGGATCGTACGCAGATACGGACCCAAAACGTGGCGTAAGAAGAAAATGGTGGTGCACGGCAATTCCAGCCACCTTGCTGTGTTGTCACGTGTTTGGGACCCTACTGTAGGTAGTCCGTATGCTTTCATATGTAGGAAAGTTGGATGAACTTGTCTTTTTTCCTAAGTATTTTGTACAAACACAAGAGTTATCTGTAAAGTCACAGTCTGTTCCATCCCTATCTCCTCTGCTTTGGCCCCTCTCCCCTCTTTCAGTGGTATCCACAAAGTAAGGAAATTTTATTAAATCTTGGTATGAAACGCTGAAACTCAGCATATAATGCACAAGAATCGAGAGGAATTATAATAGTTGTACAGGTAAAAGCAGTGAAAATATATGTAGCAGTAGTGAAGGCGCCCAGAAAAAGCAAAGACAGGATGAAACCGAGTTTACCTCCAAAAGTGGTGGAGAAACTAGTTTGGTCCCAGTTATTTCCTTTTGTAAAATTTTCATTCACGGTTAAGTGTTTGATGGCCTATTATGCCAAAACTGGCCTTTCTCACCCCCTAAGCGCCCGACTTTACGGATAACTCTAATGTGATGAATGTTGTTTGAAATTAGGAAAGAGAATCATGGGAGGATTTTACAAAGAGGAAAAGAAAAGAATTATATCAGTCCCTCTCTTCATGCTAGATGATGAAACTGGAGTTTAAAAAAGCACCCAGCAAAACATAAAAAGAAGGAACAAATAGAAAGGAACCAAGTCTGAACCAAAAGAGCAAAATCCAATGTGGGTCAATAAGGGGCAAAGGAACCAATCACATTCCAAAATTCCCACTAATTGCCAAAAGCATATATAAAAAAAGGAACATATCAATGATGAAACATGAAGGTTTTCACCTAAGCATCTTCCTCCAAGCTTTGCTTTCAAAAAATTTAACCATTTCATCAAGTCATTGCAAGTTTGGTGACCTTAAACGAATCCATGCAATCGACATTTTGATGCAATGCACATCAAACACCATCAACATGAACAAGTGAGATTTCATATCATTGCACTACATCAAAAGGAGTCATTTATGATTCCATCCATGAGTTTAAGACTTAGTTGTATATGCCTTAGAACCTATATGATTACATAGTTGATTAAAATCCATCCCTTATGCCATTTAGTTGCATCCATGATTGTAATCATTTATGTCATTACATATCATTTTCATGACTACATCCATGGATGATGATCATAATCTTGAAAGATCATGCGATCATGATTGTTAAATTCACTAATATTAAATAAAATAATAGTCATGGAAGATGCATCCAAAAGCTAAATTTGATTTTAAAAATATAAATTACAATTTTCTTAATTAATTTCTTGTTGTCATGTCATAGCCTAAACTAAATTCAATAATTTATTGTCCACTTATGAATTGCCACGTGGCAACATATTCCAAAATTTTAAATTATTAACCATTTTTGTGTTGCCACAATGTTAGTTTAGAGCTAGGAAATGAACATTTTTTACCCAATTATGTGATGCCATATGGCAACCAAGGCTTTAAAAACTTAACATAAGAACTTAATTTAGGAAATTTAGGCTAAATAACTTAGGTTAGGAACCTAGCTTAAGCCATTTAGATTTAAATAAAACCTAAATTAAGTTAGGTAAGCTACTTAGGCAAAGAACTTAAGAAATCTTAAGATGCAGGTGTGAGGATTTGAACCTTTCATTTTCACTTTGAAGGTTCAAATCTTTAATCATTATATCATAACTTTTTATTTGCAACATATTTAATCATCACAAAGTTATAAACATTAACATATTTTAAATTGTGCCAAATTGAAATAGCTTAAGTCATGGAGGCCATGTTTTAACATAATGAACCTAGATTTAAAGGCTAAACTTAAGTTAAACTTAGAGGGTAAACTTATGTTATTTTAAAAATTAAACTTAGATGTTAAACTTAGATAAACTTATAAATTAAACCTAGGTTAAACTTGAACGAAAAATGTAGGCTAAATTTAAAACCTTAACTTAAATTTAATTTAAAAATTAAACCTAGGCTAAATTTAAGTTAAATTTAGCTAAACACTATTAAACTTAATTAACATAGGTTAAACTTAAACATAAACTAAATTTAGGTTAAACACAAAGGTTAAATTTAAAGATTAAACTTAAGTTAAACGTAAAGGCTAAATTTAGGCTAAACTTAAATTAAATTAAACTTAAATGTAAAGTCTAAATCTAGATGTTAAATTAGGTTAAACCTAAATTGGTTAAAGTTAAATTTAATGCAATTTACTTTAATATTGGTTTTAATAAGAAAAAGGTTCAATGACATGATTTTAAATTAAGTCTATTTTTATGGTTCATGTGCAAAATTTGACGCACCCCCAAACTCCTTGATAGACTCAATTATGAGTCCAAATGTGAAAACAATGAAAGGATTAGGGGTTGGGGTTTGCTCCTTGGCTCGTATCACTTTGAAGGTAGAAGGGTGTGTTAAAGCTCTAGGATGGGGACTAGGATGAGAAACAAGTGGATTAATTATTCACATGAACTTGCACAAACCAAACAACAAGTTGGTTAATGCGTAGTTGGAGCATTTTTTATGCACGGACAAGCCACAAGCAAACATAGATTCACAAAATTCACCACAATCCAAATTTGGGGAAGGCACCACCTTCCCCCCTTATAGTATTTTATGTGCTTGGCCACGAAGCTTGCACCCAAATGTCAGTTTGTCTCGAAACTCCTAAGTTAGGAATTTTGAAATTTTCGAAATTGGGACTCCCACAACTTTGGAGGCCCATAACTTCTTGTGCAAACCTTCGATTGAGGTGAAGTCTGAAACAAAGTTGTAGGCCTTGTCGAGAGATTTTTAATGATATGTGGCACGTCACTTGCACGTAAGTAAATCAGGGGTGATTCTTGACTTTTAGTGGTCGGGAGGCATTTTGAATTTTGGCCTTTTTTTTAGCCATAATTTATGTTTGAAATACTCAAATGGGTCATGCGAGCCCATTTTAGACATTTAAGTTCCAAGAGCTTTCCACTAATATATGAAACTTTTCAATCCAATGAGTTTTGACCCCTGGAATTGCTTTCTGAAAATTCAGGAGTCCACTAAAACTCCAACTCCCAAAGTGGGAATTCGCTTGGGAGTGTGCGGGTTCATTCTCTCAAACTCTCCTACACTCTCGGGAGCATGAAATGTGACTCATGGGCTTCACTCTTGGCCCACACCTTTACAAGCCCTTGCTTTGATGGTGAGCCCAAGGTTAAGGTTGTGACAAGATCACAATATCTAAAATCATTCATAATTAATATATCATTGTAAATTAATTTGAATAATTAATTTCATTTTTTGGGGGTTACATTTTGAGGTTTTATTATTATATATATATAATTATTATTTTATTAATGGTAATTATGAACATATTGATTTTAATTACATGTACCTAAGTAACAAAATCTTTTCATAGAAAATTTTCCTTAACTCCTTGATGGGGAATTTTCCCTAATAAGTTATATTACTTAGTTAAACATGGTTTTGACATCAAACCATGTGTTTTAATCATGTAATTGTGAATTTCATAACATGACTTAATCATTTAATTATAAACATGATTAAAGATTAAATACATGATTACATAACTAAAATTTAGTCATAATCATAAAAATTTCAAGTCATGGATGTTGCTTTTTGGCATAATGTTGGTGCTTTAGGTGACATCCATTGAAACCACCCCATTATCACATAATGAAATCATGGATTGCAATTGAAACAATATTTGGATTTTTATTATGAATAAGACATGAATTCCATTAACTTCACTTGCATTTTGAAAATAAAACACATCATTTGGATGATTAAATGCAAATAAATAAAGGGGTGTGGTTGAGTTTTTATGTAAATGATAATTCTTTTTTTTGGTGTATGTGATCAAAGTAGGCAATGTCCTTTTGTTCAATGAAATCATCCCTCATCATTATTTATTCCATGTTGATTTTGACCCATCACATCACCTTGTCATATATTAGCCTGACAATGTAACATAAGCTTATTTGAATCCAAATGCAATTCTAGAAATCTTGTGAAATTCATGGGGCAAAAAACTGGTTACATGATGGAACCATGGTTATGTTTGCCATGTGCAAGTTCACCATTGGCACATATATGGTCCATGGTAGAAGATTATTTTTGTCACCTTGGGCCATTTGTATAATTGTTTGATAGAAAATTAAGCTAAACAACCCTACTTAATATATCAATGTTTGTTTGGGTTTCCAAAAATGTCCTTTGGTCCATACCCACATGCATACTTACAAAATGTGCCATCAATTTCAAGACTTAAGGTTGTGTACGATGTAACATTAATAAAAACTATATAATTAAAAGTGAATAATAAAACACCATACCAAATATGGCTAAAGTGGTTTTGGATTCTTGGCATTTCAACATTTGCTTGTGGAAATACATATTTATAAATGTCTCATTCCATCTAGGAATTTTCATGGTTGTGTTCATTGTTTAAATATTTTGAAACCCACATTATGTGGGATATATGCACTCTCAACTTCAATTATATCTCCCCTTTCATATTGAACATCCTTTGTCCACACGAATCTCTCTTGTTGAAAGGTGACCTCCTTGGGTTTTGGATTTCAATAGATTGAGATTTTGAAACACGACCCATGTTGGGAATTTAATGTGGGATGATATTACAAGAAGATGGCAAATCAATGTTAATATCCAAAGACTTGTACTTGTAATACTTTTAACTACATGTTAACTATCATATTCCACATCAATGCAAAGTGTACATGCTCTAAATATTTGTTTTTCATCCCTCATGAAAACCTTATACAATCAATACACAATACCTTAAACCCTACGTATGGGAAATATATATGATATGGTTTAATATTCAAAGGGCATAAAAAGTTGCGTAACTTTTACTTTTGAGCTTGAAGTATTTTTGTTTCCCTTTAAAGCCAAAAAAAAACTTGAGTTTCTTTTTTACCTGTCTATTGAAAAAAAATCACTACATCCATCCAAGATTATGTAAAGAGTACAAGCCATGCTAAAATAACTTCAAACCTAATTTTGAAGAGAGTTGCATCCACCTTAAATTATGTAATCATTACAACCCATGGAACTTCAACCTTTCATTACAAATTAATTTTTTTAATACAAATGCCCAAAAATCCTAAACCTAATTTTGATAACAAAAATTCACATCCACCTTAATTATGTAAATATTAGAACCTGGTGGACGCATAACCTTAAATTTGAAATGAAACAATATTATATAAATGCCCAAAAATTTCTATTCAACATAAATTCATTTTGGAATTAAAAATGCTTGCATTGGCCTTAAATTAAATCAACATTACAACCATTGGATGCATAATCATAATAAAAATATTATTTGTTATATATGACTACCCAAAAAACTTATGCCTCGAACCTAATTTTGGGGGAAAATTTTCAAACCCTATTAAAATGTAAATCAAATAATTGGGAGAGTTTGTATCACTCATACCTTCACAATGAAATCACCTTCACTCTCCTCTAGGAGATCAAATAGAATAAAAAAGGAAGCTAATTCTATATATGTGTATGTAAATGACTAAATCCACCTTAATTCATGAACTAAATATCATTGGTAACAAAAAGGTTGTGGTGACCTAAAACATTTAATGACATTATAAATTTGGGGTTGATTTCCCTATCCATAGACCAAATGTCCCCCTTATTTCTTTTAAGCATATAATATTGAAAAGTGAATTTGTATTTCACATTGTTCATCCATGTAAATGAAAGTGGGATATGTATTTAACAATTAAAAAATCGCACATTATGAGCAATACTTGTATTTAATTAAACTTTCATCGTTCACTCAAAATCGTTGTTTCTCTTTCTTCTTCACCCAACATGTAGGAATTCCAAGGACTTAATTAATCATTTTCAATCTTAATTCCGCAATAGGTGCCCCATGTTTTCATGAGCCCATATGAAGGTATTATTGCAAAAACTTGGTCGATTGTCATTTAATTCCCCATCACATCATAATTGGTCCACTATAGTAATAGATGTATGGATCTTGTTTCATGTATTTCCATAAATGGGTTAAAAGGAGAACTTCATTGGATGAAGTTGGGGGCAGGGGGGATGTGTCTACTAATACATGTGCAATACCCTCATGTGTTGTCAACAACATTGTGAGCTTGATGGATAGGTAGGTGGGGGTCATGCAACTACAAACATCATGTGTGTTGCAATACTCTTATCAATTACAAGTGACACCATGATCTTGGTGGGTTTTCTAAATAGGTTAAGATGTCGGTAGGCAAGTATGATTAGTCAATAATATAACTTTAAAAGTAGGTTAGGGTGATGGGCATGTTAATACATAGGTAGAGGCAAGGTGGTAGGTTGATGGGTGTGGTTGGATTTGAAAAAAAAACAAAAAAAAGTTTCCAATGAAAAATATGTTGAACCAAAATGATAACATAAAATAATGTTAACATGTGTGATTAGCATAGGAATAAGAAGCAATGAAAAACTACTCGCCATCCAACCACATACATCTTCAACTAGTGTAATCATGGGGGTTGGTCCATTTTGACCATACAATCCCACCTTCCTTTGATAAGTTAAATCTTATTTTGTGCCTTAGGGTATTTGGCAAGGTTGTTAAAGGAGTATAAAATTTTCTTTTTAAAATCTTTTTTATGGTATTTGGTTCAAAATTATTACTTTTGGCATCTAAGTTAGCATTAAATTCTTAAAGATAATGCCAAAGTGTTTCAACAAAACGAGTGACAATAAAATCTTTACAAGGGAAAATAAATATAATTATTTCTTAGTGTCATTCCCAACATTCTTGACATGTCTTGGCATTCCCATCACTTTGACTATGTTGTTGTTTTTTTAGTGCTCTTAATGTCCTTTTGGGCATCATTTCAATTACATATAGACATCTCATAAACCAAGTCACCCTACATCTAGATCAAATTTTCACCAAGACATTCAAATTTGAAATGTCCAACAAGTAATGTCTCATCCCATGACATCTTTCTCGCAACCTTGCTATTTAAAACTTCATAATCAAATTGTAATGTTTTTCAATCTCCATCACATTTGGTTTGTAAATTTTTGTTGGATGTTTGAAACTTTGTAATCAAATTGTCTTGTTTTTCAAAAAAAATTCACATTTGGTTTGTAAGTTATTGTTGGATGTTTGATTATTTAGTGTTCAAAATGACAAATTTGGTTTTGCTTCTTTGAATGTATATGTGTAGGGTAACACATGAAGAGCAAGCCATTCCCAAAGTAAGTGCATGCTTAAGATGGAGTTGAAAGGTGTTTACATGATCAACTCCGCACTATGATGGCATGATTGAACATAAAAACTTGTTAGGATATTTTAATTTTCTCTTGTCACTTGTTGAGAATCATGAAGGTAAAATGAAAAAAAATGAGGTGGGCATTTCAAAAAGAAAAATGCCCACCCAATCCTTGTTCATGAGACACTCACATCTTGGAAAGATAAAATTATGCTTTATAATGCAACCTCCAAATACATTCAAAAACATTTAACATGATTTTACAATGAATATAATAAATCCTCTAAACACATGCTAATTGAGAATGCACTTTGTAAAGAGCAAAATGAACATGGGTGTGACATTGCAAACTTCAATATCCTACTTAAAGTATAGCCACATTTCTAGGTAAACAATCTTTTTTATATTGCCTTAACATTGTGTAAAGGTGGTAGGTATTAAGACACTATTTGTTAACACCAATAAACATCATTAACTTGACATTGCTTTAACTTTGTATCCACACCTCCATTTCAAAGGTACATACCTTTTTAGTGATTTTTAATGATGTCCTACATTTGACATTTAAAGACAATGACCCCAAAATAAAAGATGTTTTTTCCTTTAAAACTAGAAATGTTATAGCATAGAACCCTAGAAGCAATAAAACATGGAAAAGAAACTTCCAAAGAAGAGACTCAAAAGAATCTAACCCTAATCCTTGCTTGCCATCCACAAAATACAATAATAATGTGATAACACTATAACACCAACACACAAGTTGTTCACAAGGGATCAATAATGAAAATTCATGAGAATGGTATTCAAAAAATATACACTTCCTTTTCCATGCACAAAAAAAAACCCACTCTAACAATTTCTACACCATCCTTTTTTTTAGATCCCATCATCACAAGAGTAAAAGAACAAACCATTGTCGCAAATACGAAATTCTTACCTAGAAGAATTAAGACCCAAAATGAAAACAAAACATTTTAGAGAAACATACAAAAGCAAGCAAAGATACCATATTGATAGTAGGTGCACATTCCCAAAAGAAAAATCATGTCCTTTCTCTTGGATTTGAAAAACTCCAACTAATGCCATTTCTTTTTCTTCCCATTGGTGGCAAATGGGAAGGAATAAAAAAAGAAATTTGCAAGCAACAATGTACTACTTCATATTGTAATAGAAAAAACCAAAATTCTTTTTCAAACTTATTTGTAGGAATAAACATCAAACACCCCAAAAAACACAATTTTTCACATTAAAAAAAAAAAGAATTTTAACAAATTTTTGTCCAGAGAAACATTGGGAGAAATTAAGTTACCATTGAATTATTATGATGTTTTTTCAAATGTTAGTTAACATTTCATTTTTATCCTAAAATGTGCATTTAAAAAAAAATTATTAGATAGTTATTTTAACTATTATCACTAACTTAACATTTTGTTCCACATAGGCATCCATGTAAGATTTGGTGGTACCAAACATTACATGTGTGGACCTTGGCTTAATTTTACATTTCTTACTTTCAAGTTACCTTTGATTTAGGTCTAAATGTGGCCTCACCTTTAATGTTTAGTTATTTTCATTTTTTGCATAACCTCATGTTGCTATTTTGGAATAGAAAGGTGAAAATACCATTTAAATATATTACCATATGATCTTAACAACTTTAACTAAAACATGTCACAATAAGAATTGAAATGGGCGGGAACCATATGTTGTATACATCTTTGTCCACATGAATTATTCACGTAAATGTCACACATGTTTAACATATGTAAGGAATTTATTGTTTTGAAAATGTTGCTTTGTGCTTTATGTTGGGCAAGGTTGTTTATCCTTGACCTTATCTTCAGATGGTTTTAGAAATGATTAAAAATCAACTTGGGACATTGATAAAAGATTAGGGAATTATTTGGTGATGTGATCCAAAAACCTTGTTATGTTTCATGCGTCCAACAACATGGAAGTGGTGAAACATTTTATGGCTTGATTTTCATACATTTCTTTTGTGTTAACACATTGTTTGAAATTTCACAATATTTTTAAACAAATGGTTGTTTTGAATACTTGGATAGATTGGTGTGATTCTTGAACCTTGGAGATTTATGAATTTGAACAAACTATATTTTATAATTTTAATCTTTGAAATAATATTGTTTGATCAACTCTAATATTGGGAAGGGGAACACTAAGATGCCCCAAAACATTAATGGAAAGAATATACTATACAAGACTATTGAATTTGGTTCATCTTTGATCTTTTATGTAGTTTTTGAAGAACTAACAAATGTTTTTGCTTTCATACTATTTTCATCAATCTTCTAGTCAAATATTTTTTTAAATATAGCAACACAAAAATTGTTAACATGACCATGTGACATATTAGTTTTAAGACAACACATCACAAACCTAGCATCTCATGATTTAATAATGAAAATTGTGCAAAATTTGTTCATTCATAAATTGTATGTTTCATGCATTAATATCATGCATTAAAAGCACATGTTCATGCATTAATATGGTTTTACATTGTTTTACATCAATGTGTAAAATCACATAAATGCAATTGTTTTACACTTAATGGAGGTATATGGACTTTATATTAAAAAGTTCATTATGACATTTAAACTTACACGGAGTGTAAGTCCTAAATCATATACATGCACAACATTGGTGCACACCTTGCCATATGGATGTCCTTGTGATGTTGTGAGAATACATGTACAATGTTCTGCCCTTGTCATCCTACTTTCACATTTAGTAGTTTTCTATATTTCACAAAATATTTGAGCTTATTTCACCATATTGTAACTTAAGCTTTACATAAAGGCCAAGCACAACTTCACCATGAAGGTTTCACATAAGAGGGACTGAGCGATTTTGTATTTCTGAGGCCATTGTCAAGGAGAAAATTTGCCAAGTACATCCACAACATAGGGAATTGTCCACTTCGGAAGTTCCCTCACAGTGGTTTTTCCTTTCAAGCTGTTCTTTACAGCACTGAAGATTTCAACCAAAAAAATCCAATACACATGCAACTGTTCTTTCCACTGGTAAACAAACTTCTGTCCAACATTAAAGATTTCAGCCAAAAGATCCAATTTACAAATGATTCTTCTTTTCACTTGTGTGAGTTTTACTGACATTGCTGTATGGTGTATGAACTCTTCAGAAACCAGGGGAAGGGAAAAGGAAGGGGACAGAGGTCTGTATAGAAGATTTATAAACATAAATGATAAAAGAAAAAGACAGATGACAAAGAGTAGCAGTTCTTTCTGCAGGAGAAGGGTAGCCCTTTTAACCCTCCCCTGTCTGTTTCTCAGTGCCTTGTCAATGGGGCTACTTAGACCCTCATGCCTGTGCAGTGCAAAACAGGGCAGGGCATCTTGGGCTACCCTTTCTCCTGTAAACAAATGTTCCATCCATTTTGTATCACAAACTTGTGTGGACAATTCTAGTTTTTTCTTCTTATTTAACTTTAGACTGGACCTTCCACCATGGAAACCCAAAATAATGTTGTCACATCAAAAGCCAAGGCACAATTCAACACAGCACAACATTGTGGCAAGCTGTAGGTTCCACATCATATGTCAAAATGACTCTTATATCCATCAGACCAATCTACTATCATTATTTGGGTTGTGCACATGAAGGCAAAGTAGAAATACATCTCAATTTGAGCATTAACTCTAAAAATAGATGCAACCCCCTCTCTTGTTGGTACACATTTCTCTATGCAAAAGTAGCACACAAGTATGGTTTCTTTTTTTTTGGCTGTTCATCTTGGAGTTAATGCATGACTCTGCAAACTCAACAAACTGAACTGGAGTTATTAGTTCTTGCTAGAAGATGAGACATGACTAAATGTCTCTAAATGCTTCCTGTTTGAAGGTCAGGATGCTTCCCAACAACAGCAAACTGGTTGAGGAAATCTTGCACCATAAGGATTTGGGAGCCCCTAGGTTTCCCACATTGTGGATGACTGGTTAACCTAACAACCTCACTAATAATTGCATTGGCATGACCCAGTAGTGAATGGAACCCACAACAGTTTGCAGGGTGCTTATCAGTCCCCCCCCCACTAGAGTATACTTGATGATGCCAGCAAATATGTCACAAGACTAAAGATCTTCCACCGTTCCGTCTTTGATAAGACCAGCCACACTACTTAACTCAGGTTGCTCCAAATTTCCATGAAGTAGCCGTGAGAGGAGAATGCGTACCACATTCTGAGCTGACACTGCACTCATTTCTATAGCACTTGCCGCATTTTCAATGGCATTTACATAGTAGAGGTGGTGCCCATCCAATATATAGGGTGCAAACTTCTCAGGTGGTGTGTAGTGTGGGTATGCTGCCCAGTCAATACGAATAGTACTGCTTCTTGTGCTGCAAAAGGGGAGAGCCCACAAGGAGGAAATAAGAGTTTTCGATGACATGAGAAATTGAAAGACAGACTTTTGTTATACCATCCCCACAAGTTTTCAAAGGCAAAGCATCCATTAGCTACTATGTGTGCATTGCTGATATCCAAAAAAATCAATTGGATGTCCAAAAAATCAAAAAGTCAGTATGAGACTGATTCCCATCTGCTGGAATTGCTAAAGTACAAGTGTCAAGTTCATCTGATTCATAGCCAACTTCTGCCTCAGCATCTGCATTTACCCTTACGTTTACTACACAGAAATGGTAGGTGGTAAAAAGAAAACCTTCCATACCTGAAGAACTTGTCCAGTAGTTCATCTGACAAGGGTGCCCGTGAGAATGCCTTGTATGCTTTGTCACTAACACTGTACTCCTTCAGTACATTTATTGAAGAAAATGGGATTGCAGGATCCTCCACGGTACCAATCAGATCTGGAATAGTGTCACTTGACATTCCAAAATATTGCTGCAAAAATTCACCAACAAGAGATGTTGCTTAGGTTCTTGCCAACTTTGCTTTAAATACTGATGCCAATCATAAGCTATAGAATGTTCAATCTCAAACATCCATAAGCAGCTAAAGAAACAGGGATGAATGAAGAATGGAAATGAAAGCTTGCTTTGAAGGAGTGTTGCTACCAAACACAAAATAATGTCATTACCCCCACTTATCTCCACATGTCAAGCATAAGCATGAAGGCAGAGGAACTAGAGGTAATGAACTATGAGCCTCCCGGATACAAAGGGAAAAAGCACAAGAGTTGGTCAGAGGGGACAAGGGGAAGTACTGCATTGAGAAGGCCACGGATAAATGTTGTATAGGTGTGCTGCATGGATCGCTGTGGAAGTTTGACCTTAGGATTGATCTCAATCTTTGATTCATCCAAAGAGGTTGCCAGGATAACAGTATCACATGCCTTGGTCCCACCTGATTCCAACTCTACAATGTACCCACTGTCCTCCAAAGTAACAGACACCACTCTACTCTTCAAGTGTAGGGATGCATTTGTGTAACGGATTAAACCTTCAGGAATCTGCCAGTTTCCACCCTCTACAGCCCAAAGGTCTCCACCTGAGCCACAGAGGGAGACACCTCCTGCCATCCCACTAATGCTCACATTCTGGCCATAGTTGATTCGCATGATGAACTAGAGAACCATGCACACAGGAAGACACCTGTGTCAAAATTCCCAGCAGTAACCTGCCAGATGAATACAGTGGTCTGTCCTGGCCTAAACTTGCTTGTTTGCAGTAACTGGTAATCTATTTAACAACTTACACTGCACATGAAGTGACAGCTTTTTGAGCAGTAATCCTTCTGAACAACATGACTAGAGATGTATGGAACTAGCTCCAGAGAAAAATAGAACTCAAAGGTAATATACAGAAAGGGGAAGCCAACCCTATCACCAATCAAACAAAAGATGATGACCAGATGACCAGCACCTGACAGAATTCACAAGAAAAGAAGGTCTCTTACCGTGACAAGTTCATCTATAATTAGGTTAGACAAGCCATACTTCACAAGCAATTCCTGCACAGGGTACTGTGTGCTCTCATACAGGCCAACAGATTTGAGGAGCTCTTCTACTGTCTCAAAACCTGGGCGCCCCTCTTGGTACAGGAGTAGGAATTTTTCAAGCAAATCCTGTATCCAGACAATCATGATGGGATTAGAGCATTAATTGGAAATGTACTTGCTGGCAATGTAATCAAGAACAAGTAGTACACATCCTTCTCCTTATAACATCAAATTTGAAACATGTCCATGATGGCAATAAATAGCAAAATCCTGGCTTGTGACAGTCTGGAATAGGAAGAGCTAGACAAACATAGAGCATGGGACTTCTTAGATGCCTGTCCATGTTTCAAATGTAGAATCATCATCCTGAAAGTTCAAGGTCTGCTACCAGGGCTCTCAGATTCCAGAATGGTGAGAGCAATCCAACTGACATCAGTGGTGGAGAGTCACAATGGCAATTTGTAAAGTGAAAGCTGAAATTGGTAACAACACACATCTACAAGCATCTGAATTAGCTCAGTTAGCTCAGCCATAACAATGAAGATGTGGAAAACATTGCCCTGGCATCTGCTCCGCTACACTCCCACTTTATTTCATGCCTGGACAGGTAAGAGATCAAGAATCTTGAAGGAGAGACTATGATGTCAGGGTTCATGTCTAAATCCACAGATTGCCTAGGATGTCAGTCTCTTTCATGTGAATGAACCTAAAGGAAGACTTTCAACATCATACCGGGAATCAAGAAGTCCGTCTTGACCCTATTGAAACCAAACACTGATAGGGGAGAAGGATCGGATGAAAATACTCAAAGTGCAACAAAGGAAGAAAAGAAAAAAAGAACGAGGTCTTGCAAGAACTCACAGAAACGTAATTCTGCATGCTCCATAAACTGGTACCGTAACGCCACATGACGGCAAGCGTGTTGAGAATCTGCGTAGTAATTTTGGAGATGAAGGAATCCCCAGCATTGACGGTCTTGAAAACAAACTTGCTGCCGTTCCAGATGCCGAACCCCTCATCGTCAGGGTCCGATCTCTGCTTCAGTCCCAGCAGATTAACGAAATTGACAGCGTGAAAATTCTTGGGATGGAGGATGGAAGCTCCAGCCTCGAAAGTGTCTCCTGCCAATTCCACCACCGCCATTCGCCCCCCAACCTTGTCGTTCTGCTCAAAGATGTCGATATCGAGCGGAGCAGTTGAGTAATTACGCAGAAAGAAGGCCGCGGAAGCTCCTCCCATGCCACTCCCCACGATACACACTTGCAAGCCATAACAGCAGCGGCAGGCGAGGAGGAGGCACACGAGAAAGCGTCCAATGACCACAAATTGACCTGCCGCCATACTTCCCCTACGAAGTGGTACGTTGGAGAGCGAAGGTGAGGAGGAGACGAGCTATGGACCAGAAACACCTCTTCTTCTTTCACCTGTTGCTTGGTGACGAAGATTTGGCGATTGAATTATTATATATTAGAATTCCCGCGTTGGCACCACTGTTTGTTTTTAGGCCAAATTTCGCACGGCGACCACTAAACACAAGTCACGTGCGAATGCTACAACGGGTTTTTTGGGTTTTTTGTTTTTGGCAAAACTCGCCATGTTGAGGAAAAACTGTCAGAAGTTGCAATCGTGGACGTCGTCAGTACAAAGCGGGATTTTGAAAACACTTCTACTTTCCTGCCTCCTTCCGTCCTTCCTTTTGTGGATGATCGCCAGTCCACCTACTTGGCAAAATTGGAAAACAAAGACACTGTGGTTAGCACAGAAGGCCATACTATCTAGGTGTGTGCTAGTGGGAGCCTGTTGGGGAACACATTGGGAACATGTTGGGAACCCATTGGGAACCTGATGGGAACACATCGTGAACAACGGAAATACCAATTTGTTTGACAATTCCCCCCATTTCCTCAAAGACAAAATGATGGTTTCATTGGGTGAACCAGCACCTACATTGGTACTTGCACAAGATGAAACTGCTTGAACACATCAAGGTGGATGAAGATATGGGCATAGCTTAGGTTAGGTTCAATGGTCTAGGGTGCTAGATTAGCTTGTGCTAGATGCCATAGTCTAGAGCACTATACTACCTAAGGTCCATTGCAATAGGATATTTTGAAATTGTGTTCTTGTGCTCCTTGATTCTTGGCCGCCATAGCTAGAGCTTCATTACTTGCATAGCTCATTGCTTCCACTTAACATAGTTCCATTGCTTGCCAGCACTCATCACATGCTAAAACATGTTGGCATCTTAAATTTCCCTTGCAAATTTTTTTGTTCATCTTTTTCTTTGTTGGTTTTGGCTTGGTCTTATCTTACAAGAAGACCCATCCTTAAGATATCAATGTCTCTATTCTTGCACTAATCACATTTGTCCATGTGTTCATGTTTGCAATGTTAGCAATGACCACAACCAACATTTCAGGTGGGAATGTGAAACCTAATTGTGTTTTTGAGTCTCACAATGGCAAGGCATATCACCATCATCAAATTCGTGTTGTTATTACAATGTGTTTTTGCTTTGTGTACGTGTGGGAGCTTGGGTGCTCTAGCAAATGAGCACATGTGAGATTACACAATTCAAACTTACTGGAAATGAGGAGTCTCTTTGGGGAGCAATGTTGATTGAAATCATGTTCACTTTTGCCCTTGTATTCATGGTATTCTCCAATGTGGTAGATTGCAACAAGGGATCCTTGGAAGGGATTGCAACATCCCTAATGATCACCTTCATAGTGCTCGACAATATTTTATTGGTGGGTCTTTTCAATGACGAATATTTGAACTTGGGTTTGAACTAGAGTTGTTTAGATTTTGGGTCATGTTAGTTTTGGGTCTGGATCTAGGTTCAATGATTTTTAGGAGGGTCAAGACCACCACAAGAATTGGCCCAATAGCTCTAAGTAGTTCAAGGCCTACCACAAGAATTAATTCGATAGTTCTAGAGGATTAAAGATTCGCCCAAGAATTGGATCACTGAATCTTTTTGCCGAGTCACCCAAGTTTGGATCTTAAGGTCTAGGATGTAAGGTCAACCTAAGTCTAGGGTCTAGGTTAGGGTTGGTAAAAAGGGAGGAGGACATTGTTTTTTCTTGTTTTAACTTTCCTTTTTTTTTTTTTTTGGGGGTGCTCTTCAGATGCCTTTTAATGCTTGTTGCACACTTTGCTTGTCCCTCAATTTTATTTTTGCTCTTGAGGTGTCTTGTAGTGTTTGTTGGACATTTTATTTGTTTGCCACATTATACATACATGCAAGTGTCTAATGTGTACTATGTCTTACCATAGAAATCTTGGATTAATTTGTTCATCTTAGGTATCATTTTTTCCACTTCCTATTGCACAAACTTTCTCTTGAATATCACAATAAAACAATTTTTTTTCTCTCATTGGACATTTTGGAATAAAAGAGCATGGTGAGATGATGCAATGTGGCGGGTCAAAAGAATGTGGTCTATAATATATATTATATGTATATCTTAACTTGACGTTAATGATATTATATTAGGGAAGCTTATGTGGTTACTTTGAAATGTGATGTAGAGGTAAAAGAGAGAGGTTTAATTGATGATAGGAGGAACAAATGGAGGTTTTTATGATTTTGTGCATAAATACATATTTGCCATAAATGTTGGCAAGGCAGGAAGTGAGGTGACATTTTGATAAGCATATTTACATTTCTTGACCTCATGTCAAATTTCAACATCATATGTTCAAAGTACCAAGTGTTGATTCATTATTCTTTTGTTCCTTGTAACTTTATATGGAAGTTTTTAAACACGCTAAAATATGATCCAATAGAAGTAGCCTCCCAACTTGTAAATGCAAGATATGAATGCATGTGTTTCTTTCTAGATATTTGCAATCAATTAATTGCACTTATGAACAATTAATTATTACATTTCATAGTTTAAATATATTTATTTTTCTAAAGTTTCTTTAGGGTTTTCATTTGTTTGATTTTGTGACATGTTGCCATTGGTATTTTCGTGTGCTACATTGGATATGATGTGTGATCCATATAATTAAACTTCCTCTTGTAGTCACACTTCAATTATGTTGTAGACAATTAATCCCAACTCCCCTAGCAATTACATCAATTAAATTGATAATACAAGCAATAAATGCATAGCTTGGGTGAAAATTGAAATAAACATGCCAACTTTTAAGTTGCATATTAAATTCTTTGTGGTTTGTTGCAAAAAATGTCATTTGCAAAATGTTGTTGGCAAATGTATCGACTTCCATGGCCAAAGTAAATGATTCATTGTAGGGTTGAGGGCACTATAAGGTAGTTTGACTTTTTGGGGACGTTTTTTCCATTTGTGAAATCATTGAAAAAGATGACTTCCTTGTCGTTGATAAAAGGTCAATTCTCACATCTTCATTTGTAGGCATTCTTCAACATGGAATGGTCTATTTGTATAAGGTGACAATGTATATGTAAGATTGACTAGAAAATTTGTCATTTGACTTTAATGTAAAAATTATGAACCAGTTGACATAAAAATTAAATTGATATAAAGAAAAAAATTAGCATGAGGATGTGGGGTGGGTGCAACATTGAATTATTCAATAGTTTTTTGTGAGTGTTTTTATCAAGTCAAACATTACCATCTAATGTAAGTACCACCTACTTAAGTTACCTTTGTCATTCATATTACCCAAAAAGGTCGTGAAGCCTTCCTAGATGCTACCATGTAAGATTCTACATGCAATGAATTGAATGGAAGGGAATAAAATTTTAATTTAGTTAATTTGATAAAGAGAAATGCATTAATTTTTTTTGTTGTGAAACAATGATGTTATTTTGTGCTACATTTTGGTTCCATAGACATATTAACCACTAGATTATTTGCATGACAATGGCTTACAAACCAATTGTCATGGCCTATTAAATAATTTTTGAAATTGATGAAGATATTGGCACCATTCCTAATAACCAAGTTGTTGATCCAAGTTCAAAGGTGGCATATACTTTAGAAAACATAATAGAATGGCAAGTTCATTACAAGAAAAACTACAAGCCAATTTCAACTTTTGGTCTACACATAGAAGGATAATGCCCTTTTGGGCATTTTTTTGTTATGGATGATGGATCAAAGGTGAATATTTCTACACCTCAAACAATGCATTGTGTGGTGTGTTATTTTGGTCATAATGTGCCCATTCAACATAGTACACATGGTAAACCTAGAATGATATCATACAACAAGAATAATCGGACAAAAACACTAAGTAAACATGTATCCTAAACCCTAAACTCCACAAGCAAGAACTTACCAAGTGGACTATTGACTTACAACATAACAAAAGTCAAGCATGAGGGTGCCAACCATCCAAGAAAAGGAACTATCCAAGCCCATATGCCATCCACAAAATTTTATGGTTTGTCCAAACCTTACCATAAGAATGATCATGCACAACGAGCATTCTTGGAGGATTTAACTCTATACATAACTAAAGATCATTGCCCTTTGTCAACTATAGCAAACCTATGGTTGAAGCACTTAGTTTTATGGCAATGTGGGAAAGTTGTGTTCCCATCCAATAATCAATTTGTGAATGAAATGTTTCTTAACATGGTTACCTAAACCATGGAAAAAATTGTGAACCGAATGCTTGCTAATTGTATGACATGCACAAAACTTTTGACTCATGGATGTCAGGAAGCAATAATGACATTTTCGCCCTTTTTGTTTCATTCATAACTTCTTTGTGAGTGCCATTGGCATAAATGAAACTTAAATTCTTGAAAATATTTTAAACTATTGTAACAACAAATTTACATTTCACATGCATATGTTCACTATTTTTGTCTTAAGTCTCAACAAACTTAACATTACCATTCAATAACACATCATATTCATAGTTATTACACATAACCGGAATCTGCACTTTAGAATACATTATAAAAAACTCTAGAAACAATATTACAATTCATTTCATCATAATATGATACTATAGAAAATTCCCACAAAAAATGAACATATAATTCACTGCATAAATCAATGCTTCTCTGTACTATTGAAAACATGAATCCAAATTATAGCATAATCCCATGTTTTGTTGAAAACAATTCAACAAAACACTTAAAATCTATGTTATATCAAAACAAAGTCTGTGGTTTTCTATTACAAATACCTACAACTCCTCCTATTTTTCTTTAAACTTCATGTCTTCTTCTTCTCATGTTCTCTAAAACTCCAACCTTTTGAATTATCCCAAATCACATCATCATGATCAAAACAACAAGAATTCAAAATTCAAACTAACAAAGTTCCCTTATCAATCCCTATCCTAACTACCTTGTTCATCCAAAATCACATATTCATCCTACCCCCTTTACATTACCCCTTTTGTATTTTGGATTTTGTCCCCGAAATCCTTGTAAAATGACAAAAATGAAATGAGAATATTCTATATCTTTTTAAACATCTATTTCCTTTACTACAATTCTATAATCCCAATCTACATAGAAACTAATGGTTCTATATCTATGTTTTGTTTTGCAGTTCCGATCTCCTCCCCCACTAATTTAGTTTATGGTTATATTTCCAGATGCTATATCTTGGGTATCTCTTCTTATAGTGCTGGAATAGCCTCCACCTTTTCCTGTTCATGAATTCCTTATGGTTCTTTTTTTTCTTAACCCCCTCCTCTAAGGTCTTGTGGTATCTTTAGCTATACCTCCTCATCTTGAACTACTCCACTTCTGAGGTCTTATGATTCCTCAATTTGTATTTCCTCCTCTTGAGTTGTTCCATTGGGCCCTATTTATGTTTCTTCATCCTAACCCAATACCTTTGTACTTGTTGGACTACCACAAATGAAATTTGGAAAATTATTTTGATAAGCTTCCAACTTGTACCTTAATTTTTTTTCATCAACTCTATGTTGAGCAAGATTTTTTTCCAACTCCTTTGTAAAATATTCCTCTATAACCTCCCACCATTCCTTAGATTTTATCGTAAAGTCTTTCATCTTGTTTTTCATCCTCATTAGGTTATACTACTATAGCATATGTTCATAATCCTCTAGTCTTTTCTTGATACTAGCTGGATTTAAACTCTTCCTCTATTCATGTGCCCTCTTTAATTGTGCTTACAAGTGTTGTAGAGTTCTCTGATGTTCCTTCTTGTCCTCCATTAACTATTATATTTCTACCTCTGCTGTTTTTTTTAAGCTCCTCATACTACAATAGAAATACATTCTTTTGATTTATCAACTCCAAATTTTTCAAAACATTCTCCTTCTCCTTCTTTTATTTAATCAATGCTTTCACCTAACTATCCAAAGCCTCTTATTGTTTCTTATGAAAAACCAATGCCTCTATCCACTTCCTATATATGGTTTCCCATATTTCAACCTTCAACCTTGAATTCTATAATTCTTCATCTTGGGACTTCAATCATGTTGTGTTACCCTTGAACTTTTCATTCTCATCTTGTAGTTTCTTAATGAAGATTTTATTTTCCTACTCAACCTTTGCCATGCTTTTCCTCCAAATTTCCACATTATGCTTATACGCCTTCTAGAAATCTCTCTCCTTATTAAATTCCTCCTGTAACATTACCTTCTCCTTCTCCCTTGTAGCCAATCTATTCTTCAAAGTGTTCACCTCCAAAGTCAAATTCCCCATATTTAGACTCACAATTGCCATGGTCTGAAATAACTCAATTATCTCATTTGTTTTCATTACTTATGCAGGTACCTCCTCCATAAACTTTGGTGTACTTGTCTATGTCGTAGGATCTCCAAATCCTTCTACAGATGATCCCAACTCCTATACCATTCTTCTCCCTAGTTCAAATTCAAATGGGAATCCCTCTATAAATTCTGGCCTACTAGGTGGTACTTATAGTTCTATCGGTCTAAACTTTTCAAAAGTAGGTTGTGTTGCCATTCTCTCTATTTGCAACTTAGTAGCCTATAGACCTTCCTATGTATGTATGTTGTTGATGTTGTTGCAAATGTTGTTGTAAATGTTGAAAATGTTTTGGACATACAATGGTCTCCATCCAATCTTCACATACATCCCCTTCAAAGTGCAAATGCTCCTCACCTTCTAGAAACCTTGTCATGTTCCCTTTTAACTCCATGGCTTTGCTTCCTCAACTATCTCTCATGTGGCAATGTCATCTATGGTATTTCCTGCCTTTGCTCCTTCGGCCATCTTTCTTGTGGAAATGTCAACTATGGTACTGTTGTAATTTATCTAATTTGCATGTACCATTGTTGGCACTTCAAATGGTTCCACTCTACCCCTCATCATCTTCTATGTCCTCAAATATGTGCTTTCATGTTCCTTCTTCACTCTTGAGCTTGAGGCTCCTCCTTCCTCAACTTTGTTCTTCCTCTTGAGAACACTTATTAGAAAGACTGTTACAACTTTCTTTTTGTTCTCCAGTGTTGTTTACATCTCCTCCCTAGTTCTTTTAACCTTGGGTGGTGGTTTTTATGGATTGTCCTTTTGATGCACAAACACATACTGAAAGATTTTTGCCAATATTAAGGTAGATTGACATGTATCTTTCTTATCCCCCTTATTCTCCTTAACATACTTATACCACCTATCCAACTGACTACACAAACTATTGAATATAATATGTGCCCAATCTACATGTTGCCCCTTTTTTGCTCTCACCAATGTAATAACATTTTTGTTGCTAAAATATTGTACCTTCTCCCTATAATAAATGATAAATATAATGGCAAGATATCTAATAGACTATGGCAAACCCAATCCTTTGCATTCCATTAATCTATAGAAAAATTTGTAGGTGCAAGTTTATAACTCTGTAATGCCTAAACTGCTAGTGATTTACTAATTTGTCCTTTCGGTTCTTCTAAATACCTTTTCGCACACACTCCAAAAACATCTACAATTAGTTGTTTATTAATTTCATACACCTTATCCTTATGCCCAAAGTAGATATATACACCCTTGATCAAGAACATGTTAAGAAATTCCAACATTACATCAGGCATTAATGCTTCCCACCCCATCATAAACAAAGGAACAAGCCCTACTTTAGAAGCCCATTCTTCTTCCTTAGCAATATCCTTCCAGTTTTCCATCTATTCTACATGTTTGTCATAGTTTCGTTTCGTTTATGTTCACATGAATCGCTCAAGGTTTGGAATTTTAATACCTTCTTCCATAAGTGTAGTTTTGTTTAAGATTGCACGTCTTCTCTTAACTACCGCTTCCGCTTCACACTGCTCCATCTCCATCACCCTTCGTTGTGCTTCTACCATTATCTACACCTCTGTGGCTTGCCATACTTTTAATTGTAGTTCTGTGGATAATTGTTCTTCCTTCACAACAACATTCTCCTTCCTTGCGTCCTCTTGCACTATCTATGCTTCCACAAAATGTTGTTATTCAACTTCGTCTTCCCCTAATTCTTCAATGCACATTAAATCTACTAATGTAGCTCTTCATCCTGTCTATTTTCTTGCATGCCAATGTTGTTTGCTTTTGTGTAAAAACTCAACTACAGATGTTCTAATTGTATCTATGTTTTGAATTATCGTTTGTGCGAATTGTATTTTCTCATTATACGCTTTCCCTTCTACACATTTCAAAGATGATGATGAATGCAATAGTAACCTTATAACCAACGGCTACATATTCAACACTCTTTTTTTCTTTGCTCTTCCGAACTTTTTTTCTACTTTTGTTCTTTTCAATAATTATGCTTCCTCTTCATGCCTTTGTTTGTGTTCACTTTTCTATGCTTCCTTTTCCCTTGCTATTTGTTGTAGTTTTTCAATTGCACTCTCTGCACTCATACTACTGCGAACTCCAAAACTTTGAAAATGCGCACAACTTCTAACAACAAACGCAAACTACTTTCAATAGTTACCTCATTTTTTCTAATCCTTGAACATCCCACCCGTCACATTCATTTTTTCATTTGCCCGCCATCTTTAAATTAACACATGATCTTCAAAATTAATATGACCCATCACTACAAGTTTATGTGTCCTTTGTATAGCCATGTGGAAACACTTAACATCATCATTATGAAAGAATGTTGTAGATTTCATCTTCTGATTACTCCACATTTGTAATCTCCTTACATTATCTGTATTAACTCCACTTTGTTCGCCATGTACACCTTATACTAACTTTGCCCATTTATCTGTTGATTATGAGACACATCTAGTGATTATACCAATTTTTTTGCCAACTATGCACATAATTTTGATGGTTGTGTTAATAATCTTAATGATTGAGCGAATATTGCCGTTAATTCATCCAATACACCTAACATATCATCTTTAGATCTCTACAACCCAAATCACACACTTCTACAATTATTGCTCATTTGCAAATTAAAAATAAAAACTTTGTTCACCACTAGATCTATGATTTGCTCTTTATCTTCAACATTTTTCATATGTGGTTTCTGTATTTCACATCCTTCATTGTCCTCCGCTATGTCAAAGTTAGCCTCCTGAACTCCATTTGCATTTTGTTCCCCATATATTAACATTTATTGTTCTTTTTTTTGAATTTCAAATTCCACGTATTTATAAGGTTTGAGTTTATTCACATTGACTAACATAGGGTTAGTTTCAAACTTCTCAATGGTCACCAATAACACACATATTGTACTCTGTACAGTCCAAACCGTTTCTTAGTAAATTTCCTTAAGTGCGACTTATTGCCTTTTGGAAACCATTGAACATAATCACCAAAACTAAACTGTTTTTCTAGATTCTTTTGTTGACTCCATAATGTTCTATTCCATTGCTAAATTCCTGCAATTTCTACAACCTACATTCTAGCTTCCTGCAACTTTTCGAGCTCTATAATTTTGCTAATTAAAACTCTCACTGGAGTATTGTCTTACTCATTTCCACTAGCAATTAGAACAATGTACTATGTGGGCATTGATGGATGTAATCCATACACTAATTGATATGGTGTATACCCTATTGCTACTTTATATGCAATTCTGTATGAAAATAACACTCTAGACAGATGTTCATCCTAATTTGTTCTATTTTACTAACTAACTTATGTCACAATATTATAGTAGATGATGGAAAATTATATAATTTCAAAATTTTAAAACGAATTCATTTTTTGAAAAATAATAATTATTCATTTTCTCAATGTGGAAAGTGACCCTAGGTTACGATATAAATAGTTGTGTTAATATATTCATCCCAAGGAAATTTTGTGGCAACCATTTGCTAATTATCAAGTATTATTCAATGAGTTCATGTCTTCTTCTCTTTTACACATGGCTAAAAAACATCAAGGGGAAACATAAAGTTGATGCAAAAGTTTTTAAAAAACAAATGTGGTGATTTGTGACTCGTTAAACTCTTTGCACAAAAAAAAATTCCTATTAAGGATGTGGGAGATTTATGCTTTTGTTGTTGTCAAACATTGTTGCAATTTGTTATCTTGGCCCATTTTATACAATTCACCATTCTTTAGTGTAAAAGGTTTTACTCTCTTGACCAATTTCTGCTTTTGTTACACTGATAACATGTCTTCAATCTATCTTGTTTTCAAAAATTCTTTTATATCATTTAGTCATTTAGGCCCTATATAAAGCAAACTTGCATCTGTGGTTTGATCAAACACACTTGTGGGTTTTGTAATATTCGGTAATCTTGACAATGCATTTGAAACTACATGAGTTTTGCTTGGTTTATACACTGGGAATTATTAGGTGGTGCCATGTTTACTATTGCTTGAATTTTCTTTAGATCTAGTAGTTTCCCTTTTTTGGAAACAATAAAACCTAAGATCATCCTTGAAAATACCATAAATGCACATTTGTCTGGATTTAAACCAATGTAATATTCTCTACACTTTTGAAAACATAGTCTAAGCTTCGACAAATGATTTTCCATGTCATTATACACTGTAAAGTCATCTAGAAATATCTTCATAAAATTGTCCAAATACTCTTTGAATGTTTTGGTCATCGCTTTTCGATATGTTGGAGGTCCATTTTTAACTCCAAACAGCATCACCTTCCATATGAAAGCCCCTAAGTCTATAACAAATGTAGTCTTGTATATGTGCTCTGAAGTTATAAATATTTGATGATATCATGAATATCCATCTAAGAAAGAATATGCCTCATACCCTGCTACTGTGTTCAACACTTCATATGTGAAAGGTAATGGGTATGGAACTTTTTTTGTGGCTGCATTTAGTTTCTTAAAATCTATATTGATTCTCAACTTGCCATTTTTCTTGGGTACTACTATTATGGGTGACAACCATGTAACTTCTTCTACATATTCAATGAATCCAATTGTTAACAACTTATTTATATCTTGTTTGACTAATGTAGCATAATTTGGATTTAATCTGTACCTAGCCTGATGTGTTGGTGGTATAGTAGTGTTTAATTCAATTTAGTGTTGTCATAGCTTTAGTGGAATCCCTTTTAAATCTTTGTATGTCCATGCAAAAACATCTTTGAATTCCTTCAACAGCTGTTCCACTTCTAGCACCTTGCCTGTTTCTACATGTGCATTAATCTTCACCATTTGTGGTTTTGCATCAATTCCCAAATTAAGCTTTATCAATTGTTGATATTTAATTAATGTCCATCTAGCTATCTACAATCCCTGTTCTTTGATTTTTGCTAGAGTTTCATCCATTACAACACTCCTTGGTTGATGTTTGTGATACATCTTTGGATACACCTTATCCTTCAGAGCTACTTCTGGTTCATATCTGTTGCTAGGTATTTTTTTCTCTATGCTTTGTACTTCATATCCTTGTTCTGAAATACTAGTTTTCACATATGTATCCATGATCCCCACATTTGTGGTTTTCACAAATCGAATTGTTTAAAGTAAATTGATTGTTCCTATGGAGAACAATTTTGGTTATGTAGAAAAGATGATATCTTCTTCTTCATTTGTGATGCCATTTTGATAATCATAGCACAGTAACATTTCTAGTTTTTTTACTTCACCTCCCAAATGTTTGGTAATTATAATTGTTCTTATTGTCCCATTCCCTTATATGGTAACAATGTTATTTCCCCAATCATGTGCCACTTTAGCATCCCTCAACCATGGTCTCCCCAACAACATGGAATAACTAGAATTTACCACACTATTATGAAGTATAGTAAACGTATTTATGTAAGGAATGCCATGAACATATATCTTTAGATTTCTTATCAACCCCATTGGTTTTGTGGTTGTTTGATTTACCATCCTTAAGTTATATGGTGTAAGTTTAGGCTTTGGAAGCCCCAACCTCAATCTCAATTGTTTTGTGATAATATTAATTCCAAAACCTCCATCTAGCAACACATCCTTTATTGTATTCTTCCCAATCTATACTTGGATAATTACCATATGATTATTTATTGATACAACAGCTGTCCCTACTTTTGGTACTACATAATCAACTTGTTTCTCTGTGGTTGTTTTACTTACATTCTCAGTTTTCTTTGGTTTCATCTTCTACCAAAGATATCTCTTTAGCTCAAAAACTATTTTAAACAACGCTCTTAAGTTCAAAGTATAACTTATTTCTAACATCTGCTTACCAATGTCCAAAAAATATTTTTTATCGGGATTAGTTTCCCTCGTGAATTCACTACTTCTTGATATTTATGTGCATCCACAAGAGTAATATTTTGCATATTTGACTAGGTTGTGTTCCATCCCTCCATGGATGTGGATGGCCCTTCTATTTGGGTTTGTGTTTTTTGAATTTGTTGAATTGTTTCCACCATTGCTTGTTTCAACCGCTTTTTTTTTTCCCAGTCAGTAACACTCTTTGCTTTTTTTGGCTCTCTATCCTTGAACACCTGTTTTTCAATTACTTTACTTCTTATGGTAACATTAACATCCACCACATTCACATCCGTAATGATTGTTTTTGTCTTAGTGACAAGTTGAACTTTTGCTATTGTCACAAATTTCTCATGAAACATTTTCTACATCTCAGCAAACTTTGGACAATTTGTCATTTTATGTCCATTCAAACCATAGATGCGACATGCATATGAAAATGTCTTTTGTGTTTTTTGACTTGGTTGTGATGCCTCTGTGGTTACCACCGTGGTCTACTATTTCTTACTTTTGCAAATCTCCACATTATGATTTGTGATCCCACAATTTGTGCAATGTTTGTTAGTTTTCCTTGTATTACTTTGTGTTTTTGTTGGTGTTGCTTGTTTGGTACTCTATGGTACTGATAATGCATTCCTTGTTTTTGCAGTAATCATACTTTTTTCACATAACATTATCACCTCCCTATGTTGTTGTAGTGTTGATCACTTCATCCTTGCAGTTGTAATTCTGAAATATGATTACAAACCTGATCAAAACATAGTAGTTAGAAAATTATCTATGGTTGGTACTTGTAAACCATGAGTCAAATTCCTTACTACCAAGATTCCATTTGATTAGCTACCCAATTAGTATTCCCCTTTTGACAACATCTATGTTGGGTGTAACAACTATTTCCACTCTTGTGGTTATTATACTTACATCAAGTGATTGAATAATTCCTATTTCAACATGTTATTTCTAGGTTTCAACAAATGCCACTTTTGACACTATTGGTGGAATTGTGTTGATGCAAGATTGACAATGTTCCAGTTTGCAGTTACCCATTAGTATCCATTGTGGTGTAGTATGTGGATGTGAATACCCCTTTGGTTCTCTATTAAGTAGATGGACGAATATGTTGACTTTGTGGTCCCAATTCCTAATTCCATGCCTCTAATTCTATTATGGATTACAAGAATTCCTTATCCTGTTCTTGTGGTTGATCCATTAATGCTCCTCCCACATTCTGTAACTCCACATGCTTAGGAATACTTGGTTTGATGTGAAAAGGCACAAAAGGACAATCCATGATTACATGTTCTTCTTCCTCATAGACTGCATAGACCCTTGAAAGTAACTTGATCATATCCGAATCCACAGATTCATGATCCCATGTTTCGATTGTGTATTTTGTTTGATCTAACTTTGGATTCCCTTGATGTGAGTATGATTGTAGTACTTCATCCAATGCATTCACTTGTGCCTCTGCATACTCAAACGATCTTGGGTAATTTTCCTTAATCTCTTCAAACATATCAACATTGGTGTTTTCATCCACCTCCCAGTGTTCCGTTAGTTCATAATAATTTGGAAATGTAAACATAAACCCATAGTTATGACATTCTTCATTTTGCACATTAAAATTCTTTAAAATTCTTCATTTAACACCTTGTCATAACATTCTTTACCCACGAATGTTTACCAAATTACACTGGTTGATCTATAAATTTTTTTAAAATTCTTTAAAATTCTTGCTTCTTTGGGCTTCCATAACATTTTCGCACCAAGAATGTCATAACTATGCATAAACCTAGGTTGTATACCTCTTCTAACATCCCTCCTTTGACTAGTCACCGACTTTGGACTTGAGATTTCCTATGGTTGATTAGGTATTATAAAAATCCTTGCTCTGTTTCTATGACTTTGAACCATAGAATGCAGTTGAGAAGTATACTACATTCGCTCATTCAAATGAGTAGTCGATTGCATGTCTCTCCGTGGAGATTGTCGTCTAGAACTATGCCTTCTTTGAAGATCCCTAGTCCATACATCCCACCATACCACTTCTTGTGGTAGAAACAACATGTGCCTTGCAAACCTTTCCTCTATTATCAAAACTCCTCTATCCAACATCAAATTCCAATATGGGGTTTCTGTAATCCTTGCATACTCCTCTCCACTTTCAATTTTTTTTAATATCTAACTTTCAATAACTTGCCGATTTACCTCCAAGTCTAATTGTCGCTATAAATTCCGAGTCACCGTCCAGTTCATCTTGTTTCATAATTTTTTATCTTCGTAGTCTCCAAATCGTTTTGCAGTCCTTATGACGTTAATCACGTGTACCTCTGATACTTTTTGACATACCCTTTAAAATTTTGAATTGAAAAAAAAAAAAAAAAAAAAAAAAAAATAAAAAAACAAAAATAAAAAAAAAAAAAAAAAAAAAAAAAAAAAAAAAAAAAAAAAAATAAAAAAAAAAACAAAAAAAAAAAAAAAAAAAAA
>Ga0116227_10000531_pt1 | contig 74852 bp, 40 predicted proteins | sample S1TSphgellanicum_FD_89693 | JGI IMG/M metagenome (GOLD analysis project Ga0116227, IMG submission 89693) | Host-associated microbial communities from peat moss isolated from Minnesota, USA - S1T2_Fb - Sphagnum magellanicum MG | ecosystem: Host-associated > Plants > Peat moss > Unclassified...
ATACTCCAACCTCTTCATCTATTTTTCCCCCTCTCTTTAAGCAAATAATGATCACCCTTACAACCCCCCTCCCCCTCTCCCCACCCCCCCCCCCCCCATAACAAAAAAAATCAACACACACAAACTCAATTCGCAAAGTCCTCACTTCGGTTTCTTACACAAAGCCCATTCATAAGAGGAATTAGTCAAATTTGGCTACATGCTAGAGGGGAAATTAGGAAAAATTTAAGAATCCATTTGTCAAATTTGGCTACACTCTACAGAGAAAAGTAGAAAAAAATTCAGAATCCATTCGTCAAATTTGGCTACATGCTAGAGAGAAAAGTAGGAAAAAAAATTTAATCCATTCATCAAATTTGGCTACATGCTAGAGAGGAAAGTAGAAAAAATTTAAGAATCCATTTGTCAAATTTGGCTACATGCTAGAGAGGAAAGTAGAAAAAATTTAAGAATCCATTTGTCAAATTTGGCTACATGCTAGAGAGCAAAGTAGAAAAAAATTAAGAATCCATTCATCAAATTTGGCTACATGCTAGAGAGCAAAGTAGAAAAAATTTAAAAATTGATTTGTCAAATTTGGCTACATGCTAGAGAGGAAAGTAAAAAAAAAAATTTAATTGATTTGTCAAATTTGGCTACATGCTAGAGAGGAAAGTAGAAAAATTTTAAGAATCCATTCATCAAATTTGGCTACACGCTAGAAAGGAAAGTAGAAAAGAATTAAAAACCCATTTGTCAAATTTGGCTACATGCTAGAGGGGCAAGTAGAAAAAATTTAAGAACCCATTTCATTGTCAAATTTGGCTACAGGCTAGAGAGGAAAGTAGAAAATTTTAAGAATTCATTAGCCAAATTTGGCTACAGGGTGGAGAGGAAAGTAGAAATTTTTTAAGAATCCTTCTGTCTACATGCTAGAGAGGAAAAGTGGAAAAAACAATTAAGAATCCATTTGTCAAATTTGGCTACAGGCAAGAGAGAAAAGTAGAAAATCTTAAGAATCCTGCCATATTGGAATTTGGGCAGCTGCTTTTATTTGATTTAAACACCTGAAAATCTCCTTTTTTTTCTTTTTTTTCTTGATTTATTTCTAACACTAGCCTAGTAGATAGTGTTCTCAATAAGTAAGAAATGTGTGTGTGATATATAGAGTAGCTTATGGAACAAAAGGAACATGAATTGGGTTTTAATCTATATTGGAATTTGTTGGAAATGGTGGTGTTTTTGTTCATTTTCTTTCTTGTTTTTTTTTTTTTTGGGTATTTTCTGCTAACTCAAGGTTCCCCAACTCGAGTGGTTATGGGGAGAGTCTTTTTTATGACAGGTCTTTTTAAGTCATCAATGTCTTTATGATGATCAAAACCTGGAACTCTTTGTATTATTAGACCAGGTCTCTCCAGACTAGAGTGGTGGGTGGGCAGGCCCATACAGTGATTTTACTTTTGGTGGGCAGTGAGCTTGTGAGCTTTAGTTGAAGAAGTTGACTGGATTTCAAATGGAGGGGACAGTAGGCTAATTAATTACCATGTCAAGCTCAAGCACCAGCACCAAATTTCTTGTGCATCTAGTCAAGAGGACACAACACACACACTCTCTCAAGCCAAACTTTTCCTTCACAAAATTGAAGAGTGAAATGCAGGAACAGATGGGCATTTTGTGTTTTTCATTTCTTCCCATGACACCCCCTAGGGAGGTATCATGGGAAAATTGAAAATTAAAAATAAAAATGGCTGGTTCTTTGAAGTTAGTTAACACCCTTGGAGTGAGACATCCCCCAAATAATCCCTCCTTTGCTTCACCTCGGGCAATTGCTTATTTTTGAGAACACCCCACTCCTTGACCATTACCCTAGTCTGAGTTTAACTTAAGTGAGGCTTTTAGAGCATGGATTTTGTGGTGGGAAGGGGGGTGTTGGGGTGCGGGAGGAGGTGAAGGGTTGAGAAGTTATGTTTTTAACTTTTAATTCCCTAAACACACTCAATTTTCCTTCAGGATAACATTTGTTTCATCAAATTGATGTTCGAGTGGGGTAGGAATTATTATTTTTTAATAATTAGTGTCTTGACTTTTTCTTTTTCATCAAATTCGCACAAGTTTTTACCTCATGAAAATGGGAGGCCGAAAAGAGGAGTTCACTTCTTGAGTTGGGTTTTTGACTTCATAAGTATCCCTTTCCCTCTTGCTCAGAACTATGTTCTATTATGAGCATTACACTCATTCCTGATCATTAGGTTGCAGCCTTTGTGGAGCTCTGCTTAGTGAGTGCTTTACATGTGGAAGGAGTTCAAGTCATATATTATATCCATAAGTCTCTGGAGTGTCTTGCACTCTGCGGGGGATCACTCTTGTTGTTGAGCCTGTAGAGTCTAAGAGACCTTTGTTTAAAAAAAGTTCAGTTAGAGATTGGCACCTTGTGTGGCAGAAGAGGGCCAAAGATACCTTAAGTGTAAGGTTCTGTATCTTGGTGGGCCTCTTCTATGGTTGTAAGGTCTTCCTCTCATTTTGAAATGAGTTCTTTTAACTAATTCTTCCCCTACATGAGGGAAGGCCTTTGGATCCCCCCCCCCTCCCCCCCCCCCCCCCCCTTTGGTTGAAGAGTTTTTTTTTTTTACCCTCCTTTTTTTTTTTTTTTTGAAAATTTCAACTTTCATATTCATGTAACGTACAGCACCGGCAGAATTTTTTTAATATATCTGGAGGGTGCATCATCAAGCAGAATTTTTCCTCTGCAAAAGAAGCGGGCATTTTTTTTTTAAAAATTGCACCATCTCTTTTATTTTTTCATTTTTTTCCCATGATATCACAGGAAAAAAATGCAAAAAAATAAAAAAATAAAAATCTAAGGGTGCTTTACGTCACGTAATGCCTTGCTCCTGAGGCATCAGCTTACTCTCTAACAGACCAAAACCCAGCTACCACCAAACTGGGATTCTCCTGCAATTGGCTTCAGAGTGCACTACTCTATGTATGTAGTTCAGTTGAAAATGTTTTGTTCTAGTATTTTTTTCAAACAAGTTATAGTGTTTTTTGAAACAAATTCTAGACTACGCATCATAAGAGGAGAAGCCATGCACGCTCACACCAAATCATGCAAGCCCATAGTATATAGTAGTAGTACTATGGTAGGGCAATCTAGCCCACTCGCTCATCCAACAACTAGACTTTTTAAACAACAGCTGCATTAACGGCCACTTTAGAAACTGGACCAACACCAATCAAATGTGGGCCCAAAATGAAGGAATTCAACCCGTAGAATTGGACCCACCTTCCAAAATAGATATGCATATTCTTAACAGGTCCACTAGAATAGACCCATGTATAAAGTTAGTTACCTAGTGTGTGCTCAAGGGAGGCTGGTAAATACACACCCAGTTTTGTTTCGGGTTTCTCCCTAGGTGGACCCTGGCACAGGTGGTTATCTACTGGGTTCAACTTTTGGTTTTGCCAGTTGCACTTGTGACATGAATCAACTGTGTGGAACATTATAGTTACCGAAGTACCTTTACCAATTTGGCATAAATTAAATTATTTTTTGTTTTGTTGAAATTTTATTTATCATTTATGTCAAAATTTTAATAAAATCAAAAAAATTCATTGTCAAGGTTTGAGTTCTAAACCTTCAAGGACAGAATTTTAACACAATAAAAGTCTCAACACATTAAACTGTTCCAAAACAGTAAATATAATGAGTTTATTATTGTCTATACCCACTACACTATGAGAAATTATGTCCATGAAAACTAGACTAGCATGCAACTAGATTGTCACAGAAAGTATTGTGCAATTAAGGTATAACTACAGTATGGAAATACGATGAATTAATAATTAAAATGTCACATCAAAATATTTCATAGTTGTAATTTAATTACAACTTGAACTCTATACGGACGTATGTACACAAAATATATACGGTGATAGTCAATCATAGTTTGACCATGATCACAAGTTGCAACAAAATGGTCAATTTCAATTGTGTTACAACTAGTGTAATTTTAGTGTTGAGTGAACAACTACTTTACAAGTGGCTTACAACATTGATGTGTACGATCATGCCACGTGTATGATTAGGCAAAGGTCTATAACATCTGGAACTTACAACTTGTTTGTAACTAAGAATCAACTAAATTGATTAATTTTATAACTAAGTTACAACTAAATGTGCCATTATGGTTTCACTACATAATTACTACTTGTTCATTATTTTCAAACTAGATTGTTCAACTTATCTAGAATTAGTTGTCAACTATGTGACGACTCATACTATTAAAAGATTTACAGATTATGCAATTCATTGGAAATGTAAATGCAAGCCTTTAGTTGGATTGGAATGGTGTATTCAAGTGTTTATGAATATGTACATATAAATATCATTGCTTATACACTTCAAATTTTTCTAGATGAAATTATTAAATGTTTCATTGATACGAGCTAAATCTTTTATTGAATTAATTAATGAAATAATTCATTTTCATAATTATTTAAATAACTAAATTTTAAATAATGTAATAAATATTATATTCCTATTTTTGTGATTAATGTTCAATTGTTGTGTTAATAATATTTCACTACATTAGAATTCACAATATTATGTTGGTATACATACATATCAAACCATAGAATTTCATGAAAGGTGAAATTTTATTTTTGAATTGAAAATTTTAAAAATGTATATATTTTATTAAACGTTCAATAAGGGTGTACATATGAATATGTTTTTATAAACCTTAATGTTTTCTACTCAAATTCATGTTTATTATTTAATATTTCAAATGAATTATCTGTTACTACTTTTTCAATTAATAATTAATATGTAATATACTTAATTACCATGAACTAATTAAGTAAATCAAATAATAAACTATTCATATGAATTCATTAATCAAATTTAATTAATTATTATCTAATTAATTCAGATAATAAATTAATAATTATCTAATAATTAATTACTTAAACACAGTAACTAATTGTATAAATTTAATTAATTAATTTAAATAATTTTAAATAATTTTTTTGTTAATGTAGGTGAATAATTATTGATTTTATTTTAATTCAAATCAATCAATTATCAGCATAATCAATTATCTAATATTTATTTAAATAATTAATCATCTAATATTTATTATGATAATTAATAATTTTATATTTATTTTGATATTAATTATTTGAATCAATCTAGATAATTAATTATAAATTTATTTAATTCAAATAATTAAATTCCAAACAATTTTGTTAGATGATTAATTATAAATTTCAAATTAATTACAAAATTAAAATCAAACAAAAAGCATGTGAAATCATTATTTTTGTAGTTACAATTCAATTGCAATTAGGGTGGCACTAAAAGATTTAACCCATGTGTTTTGTCTTTAACATCTCATTTCACAAACTATATAAAGGAGTTGTCTCCTCTTACATTCTCACATTAAAATACATGTGCCATGTTGGGATGAATTCATAAAAGTTTAACCTTAAAGGCAAAACACATAACAAATTAAACAACTTACGTGGCTATTCTTTAGTTCACCTACTCTTTTAATATTTTACCTTCCTACCTACTTACTTGCCTACCTGAATAAGTAGGTCCTAGTTTTCTACCTACCTAGAATAAATAGTTAGGTAAATAGGTAAGTAAGTAAGTAAGTTGGAGATATATCAACTTATTTACATATGGTTATATACCGACCTACCTAGGTATATATATATTTGTTTCCAAAATTCAATTAATATGCCATGTTACAACTTTTGATTGTGCCACATGTCATAAACCAAGACCATCTAAAACGAATAATCATAATGGACAATGGATATCAATATTTCAAAAAGTCACAAAAAATCTTCATAATGCCACATTTTTAATTTGATGGATGGATGAAAAATGACATCAGCATGACATTATGATTGTAATCATATGGGAGTTACATAATAATTGAAAAGGAGTTATTGCAACAAAGTTGTAATGAATTGCACTATATATACGGTGAATTGCAAATGTTCAATGTAACTGAAAAATTAAATTGTAATGCCCGTTGAAAAACACCTTTTTTTCATAGTGTTATTTGCCAAAATTTTGAAAATTAAAACACCAAATGTCAAAGTTAAAATTTAAAATTGATTAATTATTTGACAATTTGTTACTGAAATGGTAAAGGTACTATGGTATGTGAATGGAGGGTGGGAATTGCCATTTACACTCTACAATAGGCCTTGGTAAAACTTATTACCACCACCTGACAAATGCCATTGAAACTACTAATATGTACACTCTATTGGGCTTTTGTGTTCTTAGGTGGAACATGCCTATTTCATGGTACATTATAGGTTTATCATTTTAAATGAAAAATAAATTGAAATATCTCCATGAATCAAAAATTATAATATGATCAATTGAAAGTGGAAAAAACCTATGAATGTTATCTATGATTAAGTCACTAACTATCAAGAGTTTTTTTTTTTTTTCAAATTTCAAATAGAAGATTTTTTTATAATTTCCATAATCCATTTATATATCAAGAAATTCCAATCTTCATCAACACAAATAAATGGAATTGTGGGTTGTATAAGACTTTTACTATTAAAGTTATTAATAATGTCAAACAAACATGGTATTGGAAGTTTGTGTTTGTTAGATTTGCAAAATAGGATTGAAAACACAACAAGAAAAAAATACAAAGGGACACAATGGGGTTTTAAATTCAAAACAAATATTCAACTTGGCATAAATTGAATTCCTTGCCCATCTAAAACGTCACAAGTCAAACAAAGTTTAGCAACACCTGAGTCTCGCATGAAAAAAACCATAAGCTTGAAAAAAAATTAGAACTATTGCAATTGTAAAGGAAGGAAAGGAGAGGTGTAGTTCGATGCCCTTAAATCTAGCATTAAAATGAACAAGTTTAGGGAAATCAATGCAATATGAAGAGTGTAAAAGTGTTTTGAGGACGAATTCAGATGTGGTGTTTTGAAGAGGAGTTCGTAAATTACTTGTTCTAAATTCTACATCTTTTTGGAAAATGAGGTTTATAACCCAACATAAGATAATGTGGTTTCTGTAGGTCAAGGTGTGTAAGAGGATGAAGAATTTTTTGATTGTCTTGTTAAAAAACTTACTTTTTTATAAGCATTTTTTGTTTGATATGGCCATTATTCATTTGTTACCACAAGGTTTTGAATTTTTACAAACCCTAATTAGTGGATGGCTTAAAGCATCCTTCAAGCAAAAATGTGAAAACATGTGTTTCAAACCTTAAAACCAAAAGACCTTTTTTTGCTTCCAAAAATAAAAAACCTTGTTTTGCCTTCACAAACTCCAAAATTTGTATTGCCTTGTACCCCAAGGCCTTTTACCTCTAAACATCCCCATAGCCATTAAAAACTTTTAAATTTCCCTAGTTGTTTATTCCTTCTTATAATAAATGGATTTTTCGAATTAAACATGTTTTCAAAAAAATTATTGATGGACGCATCGAAGATGTGACACATCTATCGAATAAACCAAGCTTGACATAATGATGCGCCCCCAAGTTCCTTGTTAAACCCAAAAGGGGTCCAACTATGTTAAAGAGCGGAAGTAGTTGGAATTTGGTGTTGCTCCCAGCTTCTAGCACTAAAGGGGGTGAGAGGGGCATGCTAAAAGCTTCGGAATAAGACTAGGAAGAGGGACAAACTACTTAGTTACTCGGTCATGCATTCAAAACCAACCAACAAGTTGGTTAGTTCACATTCAGAACACTCTCGATGTTGGGACAAGTCACGGGCAACCTTGGACTCACTTGACTCACCACGGCCCGGATTCGGGGGAAGCCACCACCTTCCCCCATATAGTATTCTCTGTGCCTCTCCGCCGCACTTGCATTTGAATGGCACTTTTTCCTAAGACTCCCAAAATGGAGTCCCGAAACTGTCCCGGTTTGGACTCCCGAGACTTTGGGCATTTGTAACTTTTCGCTCTGACCTCCGATTGGGATGAGGTCTAAAGCAAACTTATAGCTCTCCTTGAAAGCTTTCCAACGTTATAAAGAATATCTCAATGCAAGGTGTTTTGACCCCCACAATCAAGTTTTGAGTTTTTGAGAGTCCCAGAGGACTCCCAAGTCCCATTTTTGGGAGTGTGAGTGGTGACCTCACACTTCCCTCAAAGTGGGGTTGCGACACATAAAGTTGTCAATGAATATATGGAATGGCATGCCCTAAACGTGAGATATCACAATGTTTTCCACCATTGTACAATATTCACCCAAGGATTTTCGAAGTGGTTTCTTAAATAACGCTTGTAATGTGAAATAAATTGTCTCAAATTTTTTTTACTAAATGTATTGATAGACAATTGATATGTTGTAAATCCAACCACGTAGACAATGCTTGATGGTAATATGTTTACCTATTTTTGGGGAAGTTTGATAGCCAATTTCTTTGAGACCTTCTGATTTTAAAATGATGTAGTTTGATTCTATGGGTTGATAATTAAATTTAAAACCTTACAACTTTAACTACAAGTCAATTTGTATGGATCATGGTTTTTGTGAATGGTTATGAATATTTAAAACATAACCCCAAAGCTATAAACCTTTTGTACATATGTATTTCTATGGATCATGATTAGGTATATCATTTTTCAATTAAATTTAGGTTGAAGGTTTTAGGGTTGAAGGTAACTTATAATACCCATGAATTTTGGCATTAATTTGTATGGGTAAGGTTTGTAACTCTAAGCCTTTGGTCCATTTTGATGTGAAAGGTCTTACATTCATGATCTTGGTCATTTTCCTTTTCATTCTTCAAATAGTCATTAAACCCTAATCCATAGGTGGTGATCATGCTCTTTGTCATTACCATTCAGATTAAGTCCCAAACAATCCTTCCTTTAAAACATCCAATTCTTAACCATGGTGTTTATGCTCTTGATTTTGTTCTTTCAAATCATGGTCTTTATATAAACCAATTAGATTATGGTGAAATGATCAATTTTTAAAAACATCCAATGACTAACCATGGTGTTGCACCTCTTGATTTTTGTCTTCCAAATCATGGTCTTGGTCATCAAGTGTCAAATTATGGTAAAACAATGTGGTGATTATGATGCTCTTGATCATGTTCTTTCATACCATGGTCTTGGTTATATTTGTCTTCATTATAACCAAATCGTGTTTAATCAATAACCCAAAAATGGTAATCATGGTGTTGTTGTCTTTCATTATGTTGTTTCAAATCCTAGTCTTGGTCATTTTCATCTTCATTTAACCAAACCATGTTTAATCAATAGCCCATAAGTGGTGATCATGGTGTTGTTACTATTCAATCTATTTTTTTCAAATCCCCATCTTGGTCATCTTCATTTTCATTATGGTCAAATAGTACTTAATCATAATAGCCCAAAAATGTTGATCATGGTGTTTATGTTCTTGATTTTGTTCTTTCAAATTATGTTCTTGGTCCAAACCAATTAGATTATGGTGAAACAATGTGGTGATTATGGTGTTCTTGATTATGATGTTTTAAACCATGGTCTTGGTCATAGATGTTTTCATTTTAACCAAACAATGTTTAATCAAGAGTTCAAAATTGGTGATCAGGGTGTTGTTGTTTTTTACTATGTTGTTTCATATCTTAGATAAATAAAACAAACTACACAAATTCACTAGTGGAATAACACATGGAGTCAACAATGTCATCTAAAGAAGTAATTCAAGTTTGGTGATTATGTGGTTTCCCAAAAGATTCAAAATTGACTGGGGGAAGTTCATTATGAAGTGGTTTGGACCTCATAGAATATAATATTATTTACCAAAAAATACAAAAATATTAGTTAATGTGGGTAAGTTTTATTTTAACCTTATGTTAGTGAATGTAAATAAAATGAAATTGTATAAGTACACGGATCAAAAAATATAAAATCAAAGTATTCTCAAACATGTTTACTAGGAAGGTCAAAATGATATTAACGAGGGTGGTAATCAAATTGAGGAAAATGTAAAGGATGAATCAATAATAAGTTTGTATGTAATGTCAATCATTCACAAAGTTGGTGGATGTAAATCATGTTCATATTATTCCAAGATCAATCCATATCATGAGTGAAAAAGTTTTTAAAATTGTTTTAAGTACAATTAACCTTAACCAAATAAGGTTATAGGTATTAGCATGCAATTATGTGCAAAACATAATTGCGTCCTCCATGAAAAATTTAGTTGATATTGTCATCTTCCCCATTTTGTTTTCATAAATCCTAGCATGAATGAAGAGAGTTTTATCATGAAATTGTAATGCATAATAAGAAAACGAGAAGTAGTGAGAAAATATGCATTATAACATCATGACAAAAAGAAAAGTAACAAATTCACCAATTGCAAATCTAATGCAAGTACAAGTTTGGTCTCCAACATCATCATTGGATTACAACTAAAATTACATATACTACCAAAAAAACATTTCATCAAGCACAAATAATAAAACATGACATTGAGAAGTGGTTATAGTTTAATTAATATTAATTCAAAACATGTACCATTATCCATAGCTAACATGGTAGTCAATAACTAAATTTAGTTAACAATTACAAAAATTTTGACTTAACATGTCAGAGGTAAGATTTGTATTTAATGCATGATTAAAATTCCCCTCCTTTGTAATATGGATTATGTCTTCATAAGTCCTTGGGGAAAAAACTTTAACACTAAGAACTAAAAAATCATTAGTCTTGGTGCATTTATCCAATACTAATTCTTAGCTTGGCAAATATATCCAAGTGAATGTAAAAACAAAAATATTGTGGCCACAAATGTTATTCGTATGGTTTTTCTATGGTGTTTTTGTTGTGTTTTTGTAAATTTTGATATGGTTTTTCTATGGTTTCTATGGATTTTATGTGGTTTTTTAATTGTTTATGTGGTTTCATAAAGGATCTTATGTGGGTTGTCACTAATATTCTAAGCATGAATTGGAAAAATTATGAAAACATGCATGGGTTGAACAAGAAAAGGTTTCCTTTATTCACAACCCATCAATTGTTGTTGTTCACAACCAATGTTGTGTGTGTAAATGGTTTGGGACATACACTTCATGTAAATGTAAATGTACGTGTAAAATATATATATGATTTTACATTACTATGTGAAACAATGTAAATATATAAAAATGTAAAAAATGTGATTTTTACTTGATGAGGGGAGATTTCATAATTTTTTGATGATAGGCCAATGAAATTGCCCATTGCCAAAAAAACACCCATCAAAACATACACCCACAACTAATTAATATGACTTTGCAAGAAGGTACGGTCATTAAATATAAATAGTAAAAGTATTTATAAAGTAAGGAAAACAACATTAAAACCTCAAGTTTGATGATAAATAGGGTGAGATTCAAAAAAATAAAAGTCTACCCAAAAGTAACTAAAAACATTGGCATTTGAGGTTGGCGGGGGGATTCAAAAAGCCATCATTTTTTGTGGTAAATTGAGTTTCACCCTATCTTTCGTTTTTCTTTAGTGCCTCCATTATTGCTACATATATTTTCACTATTCCTACTTGTATATTATAATTACCCTTGAACCTTGTGCATTAAATGTTGGATTTTAGCATTTCATTCCCATATTTAATAAAATTTCCTTATTTTTATGATGTCATTGAAAGAAGGGTTTGGGGATGAAAAGAGGCCCAAATATAAGGTGACTTTACAAATAATTTTAGTATTTACACTTACACGCTTCAAACATTTACACAAGGTAATGTAAATGAAATTGAAAAAAATTTACATTGCCTTATGTAAATGTAAGTGTAAATCATTTACACTTACACATTATTTACACACCATAAATACAATTATTGACACTTACATGCACAACATTGGTGACCACCATTGCCACACCATGTTCGAATATTTGATGTGCCATTTCATGGTGAGATTGTTGTTTCAACACCTTGTTAGGTTCTTGGTAATAGAAGTTGAGTTGAATTTCTTATTATAATTGTGTTAAAACGACAATTGTTACACTTAGTGGTGAGAAAGTGAATGCACACATGTGAACCTTTGGTATTCCATGCATGTATTAGATCAAACATTATATTAAGTGTTGAATCAAACATTGGCGCTTGCTACACCACAAGGATCATTTGTAGTTATATTGAAAGGTGAAACAACCAAAGTTGACACATGGATTTTACCTTCGATTTGTTTAATAATATCATAAAGATGGTTAAAGAACATGTGCAAGTTGGTGTTGATTTGCATGCAAGTATGTATGTGTGTTGAATTGATGGTAATCACATAAACTTGCATAATAAATTGTTATAATTAGATCTTAGCAAGGGTTATGTTATAAAACCTATCGCAACCCTAGCCTTGGGCTCACAACCAAGATAAGGGCTTACGAGGTTGCGGGCCAGGAGGGAAGCCCGAGAGTGAAGGAAAGTGTGAGGGAATGAACCTTCACACTCCCAAAAGAGCTTCCACTTTGGGAGTTGGAGTCCCGGTGGACTTCCGGTGGACTCCCAAATGTTTAGAGAGCGATTGCAAGGGTCAAAACCTAATGGCTCGAAAAATTCTTTATACCATTAGAAAGCTATTGAAACGTAGATGTCTAAAATGGGCTCGCATGACCCATTTGGAATCTGAAACACAAGTTATGGCCAAAAGAAAGGCTGGGAGTCAAATTGGCAGTCTGACTCCCAACCACTAAAAGTCAAGAATCGACCCGATTTCCTTGTGTGCAGGTGGCGTGCCACATATTGTTGGAAAGCTCTCAACGAAGGCTATAACTTTATTTTAGACCTCATTTTAATTAGAGGTCTGTACACAAAGTTATGGGGCCCCAAAGTCGCAAGAATCCTAATTTTGGCAATTTTGGGACTCCCACTTGGGAGTCCTGGGACAAAAAGCCATTTGAATGTGGGTCTTGTGGAGAGGCACAAAGTATATTATAAGGGGGAAGGTGGTGGCTTCCCCCAAGTCCAGGCTGTGGTGAGTCTTGTGAGTTCGAGTTGCCTATGGCTCGTCGTAACACCAAAAGTGCTTCAACTATTCACTAATCACCTTGTGTTGGTTTTGTGCAGGTCCATGTGAGTAGTTGATACTTGTCACTCTTCCTAGTCCCATCTTGGAACTCCAGCACGCCCCTCTATCCCCTCAAAATGTTGCAAGCCAGGAAGCGTGCCTCGATTCCTTGCTCTTCCATTGTTTTCAGTTTGGACTCACATTTGAATTCATTAAGGAGCTTGGGGGTGCGTCAAAACCCCAACACTGATTTGTCCCTCAACATTGTGAATTGGTATTTGACAATCTTATGACTATTAGTGATCATTGTGTTGTTAGTGATTGTTGCCATGTTGAAATGTGGCTTTTAAAAATTCTTCAAAATACATAAAAACCAAAAGAGAACTTTGTTTTTTTTATGAAGTAAACTATAACAAAAAAAAATTTCTAAATAAATGGACATGTAATTTCTTTTTTTCTAACACTTATAAGGACAATAACCAAATTTATATCCTTCCCTATTACATGTCGTACATGAGATTAGACTTTTAAACTTCATCTAATATGAGTATTTTGAGCCATTGAATTTTTTTGATCATTTACCTGTAATTTCAAAATATTTAAGAATTAACCCATTATCCATTATTGAAAGGTTTTTTTTTTTGTGGGGTACCTCCCTCTCCTAGGTGAATCCTAAATAGTTGAATTGAAGTGTTTCTTATGCATCCATAAGTTTTTTCTCTTCAATGTACTAAGGATGTTGTTTTGGAAGGTGATTTTGGCACTAGATTATTTCCTCTCCAAGGTATTAAGTCCATTTATGCCCAAGTGGTTCCTTGCACTTTTAGATATTTGCTTTAACCAACAACATGGTTGTTCATTAGTGGTTTCCAACTTCCAATTTTTGTGTTATTTGAAATTTTGCAATAAAACAAATTACAAAACAAAATTTAAACTATAAGTTTTTTCTAAGTTCAAAAATTGTGAATACATGATTATATATATTTATACAAGAGAAAAATGAAATATATATGGTCTCCTAGAGATTTTTAATTTAAATCTACCATTTTTCAAAAAAATAAACAAAATGTATTTGAACCCAAAAAATGGTCACTAAATGTTGATAGACAAAATATACCCTTCTAAAAATACATGTATACAAGAGCCTAAATAATCCCCATGCAAGCATGTTCAAACTAAACATAATTTATCGATTCAAATTCATTTTTTTATATCAACTAGTTGATTCTAACTAGTAATTAAAAGCAATTCTAACACTAAATAGGAATTAATTCAAGTATGAACCACTAACTAAAACTAGCAAGGTAACTAATAATTAATTAGTTAACATATATAGAAAAAACTAATTTATAAAAAGGTAAATATTTATTTAATACATAATCAACATTAATTCAAAATATGCACCACTCACTATAATCAGCAAGATAATTAATAATTAATTAATTAACATTTATAAATTTTTCTAATTTAACATTTACAAAGGTCAAATCTATATTTAATGCATGGTTAACACCTAGGTGCCATGTGGTTTAAGTCTAAACCTAGCCTAGGTGTGGCTTAAGTCTATGTTTAACATAAGTTCCATGTAATTTAGGTCTAAGCCTAGCTTAACTGCCATGTGGCCCAACTTTAGGAATAGCTTAAATGCCACATGGCTTATGTTTGGGTGTAGCCTAAGTGCCACATGGTGTGGTTTAGGTTTTTAAATAACATAAATGCCAAATGGACTATGTCTAAGCATAATTTAACTACCACATAATGCGACTTAGGTTTTTAAATAACATAAATACCACATGGTGTGGCTTAGGTTTTCAAATAACATAAATGCCACATGCGGCATGGCTAGGTTTAGGTCTAGACCTAGGTGTCACATGGCTTAAGTTCAAATCTAACTTATATGAAACATGGCATGGCCTATTTAAGGTTTAAGTGGCATGGGGCATATGTGATTTAAACATAGGTGTTGTTTAGCCTAGCCTTAGGTGCCATGCGGCATATGTGGTCTAGGTCTAAGTGCCACCTTACTTAACCCTAGGTTTTAAATGGCATATGTGATCTAGGAATAGGTGCCATGTGGCCTAGGTGGTATAGGCTAAGGTATAATTACCTCGCTTAACCTTAGCCTAACTTAAATGCCATACAGCTAGGTTAATTAATAATTATAATTTAGGTTAATAGGTAATAAGATAGGTTAGGTAGTAGTTAGATAAGTAGGTAGGTACATAATAAGTAATAGTTGTGACAAATTTGTAATTAGGTTACAATTAAATTGTTTATGCCATATTTGTTGTCTTCCATTTCAAGTTTCTAAACTATATAAGGAGGTGCATTGAAAATGTTGGAAAAATGCAAAACACATTAAAATAGAATTGACATTTAGGATGAATCAATCAAAAAGGTTCAACCCTTAAAACTAAACTAAAAAAGAAATAGGATTTTTTTCAATTAAATGCCATGTGGCCTAGGTCTATGTTTACTCTAGGTGCCATGTGGTTTAGGTCTAAATTTAGCCTAGGTCTAGGCCTAGTCTAAGTGTCATGCGGCTTAGATCTAAGCATAACCTAGGGACCACATAAGCTATTGGAGCATAACCTAGCCTAGGTGTTGTATTGTAACTTAACTTGGGTTACCTATGTATAAGGTTAACCTGGGTGTCACGTGGCCTAGTCTAACCTTGTGTTTAAATAGCCTAACTTATGGATGTGGAAGTGCCACATGTCATTAAACTATTGCATGAACCCTTTGCCTGGCTTAATTATAACATGGTATAATTTACAACTAGAAATTTAATGACATCATATAATGTTAATAAATGAAATTCATCCACCCTATAGTTATAGTTGAAAACAATCTTCGATTGTAATAATAAATGTCATTTGTAATTATAGTAGCTATTGTAATGATGTTGACACGAGGTTGACATTTGTAATTGAAATGTCATTTTTGACTTATACTTATTGAATACATGGTGGTTTAAAATTTTAAATAATATATTTCAATTAAAAAACATTTTTTGATTGGGTTTGTCATTTCCAAAAACAAATTGTAGTTTTAAATGAATTGAAGATGTAGTTGCAAATGTGGGGTTTTCCTTTTTATGTTTGATCTCCCTGACGTGCTTTTAACCAAATCAATGTAAATCCATGAATTTTTTTCTTTTGATAAAATTGTGCAAAAAATTTCAACATGGGTGCCACGCCAAACAATTCAATGTGTCCTATGAAATAAATGTCCAAAGTGCAACTTGATTTCATTATCAAGATCAAGCAAAGGCCTCCTAATTGGGATCCAAATCTTGACAATACTGCACTACATGGTATTCAATTGCATTAGGAATTTCAACACGGGCATCTTCAAATTAATGTGTACCATAAAAATGTCCTGATTGTTGTAATCTACAAAATGGTTTTTTATTAGGCATCTTGAAATGGGTAGAACAAAAATTGTTTTTAATGAAATACATTACAAGATGGATTGTAATGTTATAAAATCAATTTTTAACAAATGTTTTTCAAGTTATGGATATCTTAAGTTATTATAAAGGACATCATTAAATATGGGATAAATTTTGAAATTGCAACTTCCTCACAAACTAAGTTGCAATTTCAAAACTTTCCTTGTGCCTTTTTTCTTAGTTTTTAAATTTCTAAACAATTCAAGTACATGCCTCACTAAATAATTAGATAATCATTTCATTAATAATGATTAAATTTAACATATATTTAAAATGTAAACTATACATTACAAATATTAAGTATGCATTATCAACTATTTAAATAACCAATAACTTCTTAATATTTAACTAATTAGCTATCTAGTTACTCACAACTTGTCAATACATAAGTCATAGATAAATAAAAAACTTAAATATTTTAAAACATTTCCTTACTTTTTACAATCTGGTTGAATTATGGATATTATAATTAATGTAAAAATAATAATACTTTAGAATAAATATAATAAAAATTTATATTTAAATTAAAAATAATGAATTAATAAATTTTATTACAAAAATAAATTCGTACAAAAAATAATTATCTTAAAAATAGAAATAAAATAATTCCTGTAATTATTATATAACTACATTTATTATTGTAAAAATCGTTATTGGTCAAGTAAATTATTGGTAATTAATTATAAATACAATAATCTGAAAAACATATATTAATTTATATTCTAATTACTGTAATATTACTATAAAAATATTTATCATAGATAAGTAGTCACATTTTTCAAAATAAAAAAATATTGTAAAATAATTCCTGCAATTATAATCATTACAATAATTATTTGAATTACCTTACAATTTTTCCAAAATTTTAATGCAGATTTAAAGTTATAAATTACATATTGTGAATAATTATGTTCAATTACAAAATTATTATGAAATTATTATAATTAATATCTATCTGAAATAATTACAATGATTTTGAAGTAATGTAACATTAATTATAATAATCGATTTATTTTATTGTAAGAATATAAATTACATAATATAAAAACTTATGTTGTAACAATAATTGTTTAGTGTAACTTGTAGTCAATAAATATAATTAATTATAATTATTTATAAAAGTGATATATTATGAACAAGTAGTTACAAGAAATAAATATTTTAGTTTATTATATTAATATCCATGGAGTTATGGTAATAAAATTAATTATTTTAATTAAACTATGATTATTCTGGAAACTTAAATAAGAACTAAATTATATATTATATATTATAATAATAATAAAATTTATTCTAATTTACAAATAAGTTAAATAATTAAAATTATTTTATGTTAGTGTAGAATAATAATTATTAATATATAATTATATGTTTTTATGTTAAAATTTATTGTAAATAAGTAAATAATGAATAACACATACAATTATTTTATTTTAGTATATCTTTGTTTTTAAATATAATAATTACAGCAACTTGTTCACTATTTTAAGATTATGAAATTTTGAAATAAAAATCTTAACTATAAGACATAACTTTTCAATTATTTTGTAACATTATTTATTCATTTTACATAAGTAATAATAAATTATAAGTAATATAATTTATCATAATAATTTAAATTTAGAGTAAAATTACTTAAATACTTTATGATGTAATAATAATTATATATTGTGAATACATGATTAAATATTCTAGTATACTATAATGTAATTCTTATCATTATAGAAATAAATTAATTCATTGAATTTTAGTGGAAATATTTTAAAATTTTAAATTATTGATTAATTTAAATTATGAATAATTAAGCTGAATTATAAATTATATGTCTATTACAATTAATGTATAAGGAAAATAGTTATTATGATTTTATGGAAATTATATTAGAATTATAATAATCTTATTGTTATTGAAAATATAAAAATATTCAATATAAGAGGCTATGTTGGAATATATTTAATTGATTAGAAAATCGAAGTAATTTAATGTAATGAAATTAATATAATTACAATAATCATATGAATGATTTTAATTAAAATAAAAATACTATGAATATTAAGTTTAATCATAAATCAATTAATTATTATAATGATATATATAAACATATGTTGATTGTGACTAAACACCACTTCACTAGTGATTAATGGGACTTTAGATGGTTATTCTTAGATTTTAAATCCAACCCATATATAGATGTAAACCAATTTAGTCGCAACCTAATTGTAGGTGATTTGGCTGATGTTAACATGATGTCACATTAATCAAGGAGCGCAAAAATTTAATTGCAAAACCAAATAATCACAAGTAATTGTAAATGTGTTAGTCACATATTGGTCTTTTTATTCTAGTGATCAAATTTATTAAAAGATTGCTAAATTAAATCATGGGTAATAATCGTTAATGTGAAGACAACTAAATATCAATAACATTTTAAAGTTTTTCCACTTTGCCAAACCCTTTCATATTCCTTAGACCTTCATTTGCCTCAATATTCACAATTCACATGTTCATGCCAATTATTAGTAAATAAAATAAGTAGATTCAAAAAAAATTCACCAAGGCAACATCAAGTAAGACTTGTGAGGATCCCAACAATAGAAATTATTCGATCTATCTTCATTAAATTATTAGTCATGCCCAAAATCACTCTTGTTAAATAGGTTATTGTTGGAAATTTCCTTTCATTTTTTTGACCAATGTTATACATATCAAAATTTAACTTTTTCCTAAAGGCACATAACTATCCAAAAACATGACAATTCATGACAAACCTTCATTTGCACTTAAAGCCCAAAACAACTTCATGTTTTATTTAGTGTAGTTGCAAAATGATACTTAATTACTTATTCAAGTTTATTTTCCATCTCTAATATTTCAACTCCAAATGTAACATTAGTACTATGCATAATTTCTTGTTGAACATTTGAATTGACTAATCTTCCATGCAACTCTAGTATAAGTCATGTAGAGTTGGAAAAAGAAAATTTACAAGAGTTGCATTAATAATCCAAATTATTAATGCATGTTCAATAAAATCTCCTACCAAGGCAAAGTCCTTAAATCAAAGATCTAGTATAAGTGCAACAATGGTATTAGCTTTAAAAGTCTTGAAACAATTCATGAAATTCAAGAAAGGTCACAAAATACCACAACAAAAAAAAATCTCCTTACGATTTAATGGGAAAAATCGCCAAAAATCCCCTTCGGTGTATCCATAATTTTGAATTTGTTTCATGAAGTTTCAAAAATTCACTTTGTTAATGAGTTCTCCCTTCCTTTTTCCTATTATTTTTTTTATTGAAGTGATTTTTTTCCTACACAATCTCCTATGTGAACTCCACATTTTTTAGTTTCCTTATGAAATTTCAAAAATATCCTCATAAATGAGCTTTTCTTTCTCTTTTGACAAGACTTTCTTTGTTGAAGCAAAAACATTCATGTGGAGGCTTTTCTTTTTTCTTATGACTTTCCTTACTAAATCAAATATTTTCTTATGGATTTTTTTATTTTATTTTTTTGACTTTCCATGTGGAATCAAATTTCCTTTGTGAAATAAGAAACCAATGTAAAGAAAGGTTTTTGACGGAATAATCATCTACTTATTGATGGAAAATAATGATTATTGATAGAAAATAATGAAAGATGAACAAGGAAGCTCGATATTGGAGTCGAATCGATGACCATTGCATTATAACTATGGTGTTTTAACCTCTAAGCTAAATAGGTTTTGCCAATACCAATTACCAAATAGTGATATTTATAAAACAAATTTGGGTTTTTGTGTAATGCGTAACAAATCAAATCAAAATCTTTTTGGTAATTATTAGTATTATATTGGAAATGGGTCAATGACGCAATAATCAATTAAATTATTTCATTCAAAAAGTAAGCAATCTTATAGCAGAAATAGATTGAGTTACGTAAGGTTTATAAAAAAAAGAAAAATTTCAATATATGAAATAAAAAAGTATTGCGTAGGAACTTGAAAAAGATTATAATCAATTATAGTAGCAAGATTTCAATTTTGCAAGGTTTGATCCTCTAATAAGACATTGTTAACTTAATTGTGTTTGTTGGCCAAGGCATACAATAGAACTAAGGAATGCAAAAAACATCATACAAGGAATGCAAAATGAAATATGAAAAAAATAGTATTATTAATGAATTAGAATTTTTTTAAAAATGACTTTGGATATCCCTTGGACTAAACTTGATACTATCCCATTTAACCAAGATTATATTACTTGTAGAAAATCCATGATTAAAACATTGTATGAAAATGGTCCAAGCTTAATAATGTAGTCATATCAAGGAGTCATATGTGAATTTAATCATGATTAAATGATTTTATTACTATGTGACTATGATTTTATGACTACATAATTAATAATCATTTTGAAATAAGCCCTAGGTAGCCTACATAACCCTTAGGGTAGCTTACATCATCACAAATTTAACATGTGATGAATTATTAATGAAAATTATGTGAAGTTCATTCATTCATAGGTTTACACATGAATATCATGCATTGAAAACACGTTTGACACATGGATAAATGTGTTGACAAATGAAATATGAACCTATGAATGAATGAATGTCACACAAATTTCACATCTTTCAATAAATTCATTTGTCAAATGTGTTCTCAATGCATGAACTAATGTTACATAGCTTCCATTTCTAAGTTGTGAGATGCTAGGTTTGTGATGATAGCCTTATAATAACCTACATATATAAATTTTAAATAAGCAATATGTAGCCTACATAGTCCTGTGGTAACTTATGGCCATAGCCTTTAGAGGTACCTTATAATAACCCCTAGGTAGCCTACATAGGCCTTAGGTAGGCTTACATAGCCCCTAGGTAGCCCTTATGTAAACTATATATATTGCCCCTTGGTGTTTATGTTAGCCCCTAAATAGTTTATATAAAACCTAAATAGCCCTTAGGTGCCCTAATTAATCTTTAAGTAATCTTAACATTATTTACATATCCATTATGATAGTCTTTAAATAGTTAGTACATAGCCCTTGGGTGGGCCTACCTATAGCCCTTAAGTTGCCCTTAGGTTGCCTACATAACCTTTAAATAGGCTTATGTTGTCATTAGGTATATTTATGTTGCATTTACATAGCATTTAATTAGCCCTTAAGTAGTTTATCTAACCTTAAATAATAGCCTATGATAATCCTAAAATAACCTAAAAACCCTTATGTAAGCTTACATAGCCCATAAATAGCTTATAGGTAGTTTACATAGCCTTTAGGTAACCTTTCAATAAACCTATGTACCCCTAATTAAATAAGCCTTTAGGTAGCTTAAACACAAGCCTTAGGTAGGCCTTAGATAACTTACATAACCTTTAATTATATGTAATTTACAATAACTTCTAGGTACATAGTCCTTAGGTAGCCTTACATAAATGTTAGATAGCCCACATAACCTTTAAATGACCTTTAATTAGTAGTTTTTTTTACCTTATGGTACCCCCTAAGTAGCCTACATAACCTCTAGGTAGTTTTTAAATAGCTTATAATAGGTAACCTATGTAAACTTCAAATAACCCTGAAATACCATATATTACCCTATAATAACCCATAAATAACCTACATAACACCTACTTGTCACCTATATTACCCAACGATAATCCCTAAGTTATAGCCTACATAACACCTAAGTAAGCTTGTGTTCTTTCTAGGTATGCCCTAGGTAGCCTAAGTATTCAATAGGTAGGTCTTTAGGTAGTTGAAGTAAGCTGTAAGCAACCTACATAGCCCCTAGGTAGTTTACATTACCCCTAAGGTAGCCTATGGTAGTTGCTAGGTAACTTACATAACCCTCAAATAAGGTACATAACCTTTCCTTTAAACTAAAGTAGGTTATGAAGGTTACTTATGTAGGTTAGAAAAATATTTATTAAAATATGATGATATTGTATTTCACACAAATTCAAAGTCAACAACCCACCCCTAAGAAGTTAACAAATGTATTTCACAAACAGATGATCAACAAGTTCAATGGTACTAATTACATTACTAGGAAACATGGGTTTAATTCATCAACCAATTTCATTACAAGGCTTTAAAGGTGAAATGGGTTCAATAACTAGAGTTTTAACCTAATGCGATTTCACCATGGGGAAATCATTTACACATAATTCAATAAGGTTCATTATTTTTTTAAAAATTCATTTATAAATTAATAAAAATAGATATTGATAAAATATCTATTAATTGAGTGTATGTATTTATTGAATATGTGTATTTATGAATTTATTAAGAGGTTTGGTACTTATGTAACTTTAAAAACATGTTATAATTTATATATTTTTTAAAATCACAAATGAAAGGACCATCCAAAAAAATTCAATGCAAATATTATTCAAACTAAAAATGTAATATATAGTGCCTGAAATATTAAATGCGTATAGAATAATTATTAATTTTTTTACTTTTAATTTTAATACTTTACATAATGTTATTATTTTTTATAAAATCCTAAAATATGTTTAAAAAAATAATATTAACTATGTATTTATTAACTTCAATATTTAACATTAAATTTAATTAATTAATTAAAATTTATATTGATTAAAACGTGGGTAAATATAATACAAATTATATAATTTCATAAAAAATATTTAAAAAATCAGCGTTGTTTTTAAATAGGCTTATTGACAAATTATGTTATTTGAAAGATTTTTTTTTCCTCAAAACATATTATTGAAATGCATTGAATAAAAAAATTCAAATGAATTTTCAATCAAATTAAGTATTTAAAAATAAAATAAAAATGTGTACATAATCTTTTTAAATGATTATTTATTTATTTATTTGTCCCATTTGAACAAGGTATGAATAAAATAAAAATGGTTAAAGAAAAAAAGAATACTTAAATCATTTTTCAAATGTATTAAATTGTAATATTTAAATGAATTTTTAATAATATTAAAATTTTAAATTTTTAACAAAATATTAAACATTTTTACATGTTAGAAAAATCTTTTAAAATGAGGTTTAAATGTTTTCAATTGGACATAGTATGACAAGGAATATAATAAATAAATCTAGCTTTTGTAGAATATTTAAAATAAAATAATAATAAAGCCAATCATCACCCCATTTGTTTCAAATCAAATTAGGTGGTTGGATGGTAATGGCAATGGCTTATCACCTTGGAGTCCAAGGTGATAACCTTGGTAAAATTTTCATGTTATTAATGGTTTATGTTCATTATATAATCAACATCATATGTTGACCATATGTACAATAAATGATAATTAGATAATAATAGTAATAGTAATAATAATAATAATAATAATAAAATTTAGAATCCATATTAAATAAATTATAGAAAATAATTCCAAAATAATTTAATTAAAAAAATCAATGCCATGTGACAATTTTAATTTGATTAATTCCTTGTGAATTCTTTTGTTTGTACCGATGTTGGTCATTAAGAGGTATGATAAATTCATTAAATTTGTAATTTAATGAATTGTGGTGAATTCATTTAAATGATTAGTGAAATTCTTAGTGAGTTCTGGACACACTTTTACTAATGTTACATTAATTTTACTTATAATAGGTAGCATCATAAATTTATGACAATTTATAGATTAGTTAGATGTCGTGTGTGTACATGGAGTTCGTTTTGAGTAATTGCATGCGTGATACTAGAAATGTGGCTTTGTTTGTTTTTTTAATTTTTGGGATATGTTGAAAAAGTTAATTCAAAAAAACAATTATGATGCCCCATGAACTTGCGCATAAAACTAAAGGTAATGGACCTTGCCTTTCATATTGATTATTTTAAAATAATCAATGGATGATTTTCCATGTAATTAAATTTTGCAATAACATAATCTTAACATTATATCCTATGAACCATTAAAGAATGCATGTCATGTTCCCCATAACCTTGTCAAACAAATCACCACGGTTTTCATGGTAAAAATTATTTTTTGTATTCTATATCTTTATAAATATATTTTTGTTTTACACAACATTGTAGTTGACCTATTGCCACCCTACATAAATATCTATATATTTTTACCATATTTTTGTATAAGCATGATGACAAAACTTAGGTCAACTTCCAAAGATGTTTATTTTTTCCCTTAAAGATACAAGCAATTTATGTTATGTTCATGATTCAATGGACATGATGCACGTATTAAACATGCAACCTATCAAACATGTAACCTATCAAACATGTAACCGCATGAAAGAAAATTTTTAAATTAATTATCTCATTGAGAGTCAAGGGAATCAAATGTAACACAATAATTAGTTCAAAGCATTTTGTATAATTAGTGATTGGCCCATATTGCCATATTTTTGGGATCATGTCATGAGATTTTAATGGTATTTGTACATAATTCATTGAAAATGAAACAAATTATCTTTATTAATTGGAATTGTATGTATAATTTTATAAAATCAAACCTTTTATGATATGTGGAATATTTGGTTTTGTTATCTTACTTTTGTTGCTTTTCAAGTTCACATACCTTGATACTTTTCATTAAATAATGTAACATTAATAAATGTCATGTGGCCCATATTTTTAAAAATTATTGATTATCTCACAATGTATAAATTACTAATATCATAATATCTTTATCATTTTGGCATAAATTAAATCATTTTTCATTTTGCCAAACTTTTGAAAGTTTATTCATTATTTGTGTGTTAAAACTTTAATAAATTTAAAAGTTCGAATGTCAAGGTTTGAATTGTTGACCTTTCATGATAGTGAATTAAAATCGAAGGAATTTAGACACATTAAACTACTCCACAACATTAACAATTTTTAAAAAAAAAAAATTATTACTTGTCAAAAATTTTAGAATTAAAAATCCACGTGCCAAAGTTAAGATTTCAAATTTAAATAATTATTCGATAATTTGTTGTTGAAATGGTTAAGGTACTGCGATATATAGAAAATAAGATTGTCTCAACACAAAAGTTTGATATGTAACAATAAATTTAACATGTATCAACTCTATCATTTATGAAAATTGTATTGATTTAAGATATGTTTAAAGGGTGCACCATTAGACCTAATAATTTTTACGATAACTTTTTTAAAAATGTAAAATAAATTTTTGAATATACAATGGCAAAATATGCATAGAATCATAAACCAAGTCCATTAACAAATCAAATCCATACAAAGTTTAAAATTTTGACAACTTGAAAACCACAATATTGATGCATTTATTTTGAACCATGATCACACACATTTGTAATTTCTTGAAAAATATTTGAAATGCTTTCAAATGATATTATATATTTAGCTTAATATTTGGTATTAAAAGATACCACCTTATGATGATAAACATGTTCTTCCACCTAATCTTGTTGCTATGCATTGTAACTTTTACATTGAAACTACTTATTGATCATTAAATTGACTAATTCATCATTCAAAATAAGAACATTGCTTACAATTTCAAAAATTGTTTAATGTCATTTGAAGGTATAAATGAAAAAATTAGGTGTGAAGGGTAAATCATTTCAAACCAATCCAAAAATGCCAACTTTAGGTTTGGCACAATTGATTTAAAAAAGACACTCATCATGTGCTTTATAAAACATTTAGAATTGTTTTTAATGAATATGGAATGAATAAAATTGAGATTGGAAATCATAACACAATCCTTTGACATGAACTTCAACTTAGAGGGGTCATGGAAAAAAAAAAAAGTGTAAGGACTTCATGTATATAATGACATTACGTTTAGTTACATAATTTAGGTGCATCAAATTGTTAAAAATAATATGAAAAATGTAATATTACAAATTTTATTGCAAAAAATGATGAGAAGAGAAATTAATATTTAATTTAGATTTTCAAATTGTGGTGCATAATTAATTGTCATTAAACAAATTCGACATACAATTTTGTATTTTTCATCAATTGGGTTTCATTTTAAAAGTAGTTTCATGCATTTTTGTAAAATGTTTTAAACTTAAAACCACTTATATTATTTGGGAATCAAATATTAAAATCCCAAAATGTTTGATATTATTTGAACTTTGTCTTAAATCAAAGTTTTAAAATGTTTGAATGTTGATGTGTAATTGATTTTCTAAGCCAACAATCCATTTGTTGTCATATTTCAAGGAATTCATAACAATTTGTTCTAATTAAAAAACATACTTGTAAACAAAGGGATGAAGGAAAATAATCAAATATCATTTATTATTCTTACTATGATTTTTACAAAATACACATTTTTTGCAACAAATAACATAATTTTGTTGTACTTCACATGAGATTCGTATTTATATTTGAACATTTTTGGTTCATTGTACAAAGTTTTATAATTTAAATTTAAAACTAATGTGAGTCAATTGATTTACTACTATTTCCAATACAAATTAGTTATCTAATTGATTTTTTCATCCTTTATTTTTTCAAAGGATTTCAAAAGTTAATCACAAGAAAAAAAGGCTTGCATTTCAATTAAATTTCAACTTAAACCTAATGCCATTATATACATTAATAAAAGTAAATTATGTGAAAATTTAAAAAGATCACGGAATAAATTATTTAATCGCATATGTGAATATATTTACAAAAACAAATAGGTATGTAAATCCCATAGACATGTATTTCATCAAATAGTTGTGATAACGTTATTTTGAAGTGTGAATTGAATTTTTTTTTCCTTATGTCAAGTTGATGCAATTTAATGATTTGGTTGACAATTGTTAAATTTAAAGTCATTTGTTTATGTCATGGATCTAAAAAGATGTTAAATGAAAATAACACCTTGAATAACATTTAGAAGGACATCAAATCATTTACATATGTATTTGAATAGAGGAGAACACATGAACTAAATTAATATATTTTAATAAAAGGGGAAAAATACATGATTTAAGGACAAAAACCTTGCATTAATTTTCTATGTGATTAAAACTAAGCATGCCAATTCTTTTTGAAAGGGCAAAATGTTGATAAAAGGTTGAATTAGACGTAAGATTTCAACTACAATGAAAAGACATGCATTTAAATTTTTCTGTTATACATTAGTGATCCATCCCTTATTTCATACATGAAATTTAAATGTGTGTGCAAATTGGCCATGGGAATTTTATTATAATGAAATTTGAACCTTCATTTTACAAATTTTAATCACAACCATTTTTATAAATAATATTATTTATGATTTATTTAACCCTTTCCCATTCAACCAGCACTTCATGTGACAATATAAATTATTATTGTAAAATATATAAACACACATTTTTAAATATTTGACATTATAACCTTATTTTATAATTAGGTGAATTATAATGAAATTGATTACACACGTAGATTTTTAATATCATAGTTTAATTTAATTAATATTAATTTGATCATTACATTGAAATTTATCACTCTTTTTATTTTCAAAATGTAAAATATATTGCATTAATTTAAATGCTTTAAATTGAATTAAAATATCATTTATTTGAAATTTTAATTATAAAATCCAATGGTAAACCATTATATGAATTTTTATATTTTAATTTGGAGAAAATTTTGGTATAATAATTGTATGTAAATTTATTCTTAACAATATCACAATGAAATAAATTTAAAACTTAAAATTGTACAATTAAAATTCATAGGATTTTAATTTTATAAAATGAATTAAAATTAGGGTTTAAAGTCCTTGAACTTGTACACAATAGGACGTCATGTGAAATTTGTTGCATTATTTTTTATGAACAATGGTGTACACATATAATAAAAATATATGATGTTTTCAAATATTTAATTAGCGGTATATATATTTTCAAAATTGGGTTATTAAAAAAGACCTAGGATTTTAAATGGAAACATGAATGAAACAATTTACATGCCACACATGAGAAAAAGTTTTATAAATCACCTCAATAATTACCCATGCCATTATAAAAAGAATTCAATTCTTGTAAATGATGATTTTTAACACATTATAAAAGTATTTATTAATAAATTAAATATTGTTTGAACATTGTGAACTTTCATGTAACGTGTATTTTCACATGTGTTGTTAATTTGCACTTTGAAAGTAAAAGCCAAAACAATTTTTTTCTTTTTTCCATAGTACATAGTAGAAAATGGAAACTGCTTAAAGCCCTTAATAAACATTGTTCAACAAATTTTATAATTCAGAATGTTAAGGTGTTTAGTTATTTTGTAATAAAGATTGTTTATTTTAAGTTTTTTCACTTGTTAAATTAAAATTAAAATTAATAATAATATTATTATTATATACATTATCTATGATGTTGGTTGATATTAAAAAAAGAAACTAAAGGTGTCGAGTTCAAATTTGGTTTTAAGATAGTAAAACACGTAAAAAAAAAAAAAAATGTTGTTTTTATAAAACATGTAAAACATGAAAAATTGTGAAGTTTGATTTAATGAAAACTACACAAGAAGGTTTTAGCATATTAAAATGGTTCAAAAATGATAAGTGCACAATTCATATTTTGTATGTTCATAATGTAAAATAAATAACCTTAATTTTTAAAAAAAAGGTTTATTAAAAATATTTTTTACTACTATTGTTTCCTTAATAATTTAATTTATTAATATGTGATTTTAAGGATTTGTTTTATAGCTAAAATTGCATGTTTTAGAAGCTTGTAGAATATTTATATTTATGAAATCAATAAATATTGTCTCCTATTTGTTAAACCATGTCACATATATTAAGTTATATCAATTTGCATAATTCAAATATTTTATGAGTTCATTTCATAAAATATGAATAATGAACTAATTTGTAACCTCATTAAAAAAATCCATTTAAAGTAAATACTTTAATTTTTTTCATTTCTTATATAAATGGCATATAAATGCCCATGGTATAAAAAATGAATCTTTTTGAAAAAGCATTCATGGTATTAAATATGTATAAATCTATATAAAATCATACACCTATTGAAAATTGTAGTGTGGTCCAAAAAGATGAACACCTTAATATGTTGTTAAAATTATAAACATAAAATAACAAGTTCAAAACTACATGATTAGACAAAGTTTGTTAAAAAATATTTATTATCTCATTAAAAAAAAAAGGGTCAATAGTTAGTTTAAAAATGATCAATTACAAAATTTATAAAATAATAAAAGTCTTAAAATTAAATATTTATTTGATTTTGTAGGCCAAGTAATGTAAGTTTATAATGGCATTTATGTTAGATTAACATTTATAGGTGTTGATGAATGTACAACTTTTTAATTGGTAATAACCTACTGGGTATAATTTGTTGAATACTCATTACAAGCTCAAAACATGTATTATAAATAAACATAATTAATATCAAATTTTGACACATAATGACAAATTTCAAGGCTATGATCATTATTTTAAAGTTTGATCATTATTTTTTCACATAACATAAAATTTCGTATGTGAGTTGAATTAATTTGAACAATTTTGTAAATGTAATTTTGTGGTGGATTGTTTCATGCTAATTTCAATAAAATATGTAATAATAAAAATTTGATGCATAACTTCACCAAAACATTTCATTACCTTTATTCCATAAATTTTATCATATGCACAAATTTTTATCATGTTCTTTTTTCGTTAATCAATGTAAAAAGGATAAATTTTGAAAAAGAAATGATACACTTAAATGTTGCACCATCATCTAATTAAATTCATTACCATTGTTAACGATGAAAAAACCCAAGGATTAAACTTGTAATTATAAGTTCTTAAAATTTGGTTTATTTATACAAAGTCAATAATTTTTTGTTTCAATTTCATTTTTCAAATAGGTCATGAAAGTTTAAAGTTCATAATAATTTTTGTAAATGAAAATGTTTGGATTCCCTTAAATTGTAAGAATAGTTGTTTAAACAAAGATAGAGGATCAAATTTTATATTGGAAAAAATTAAGTTGAATTCATCATTTGATAATGAGACAAATTTTTTCCAAGCTTGAACAATCTTCCCCACTTGTCATCCACACGTAAAAAATTATAAAATTCAAACTTTTGATATTGATTGAAAAAATAAAATAAAAATGCAACATTAAATGTGAATGGAGTTTAATTACACCAATTTGCTTATGAAACTTGTTGAAAAATAATGTTGATGGTGGGGGAGTTGTTTGAATTGGCATGAATTGTTACAAACAAGGCAATGTGAAAAAATAAATTCAAAGTTTGAAATTTTAAGTTTGAAATCACAAAGCTTTATGTAGAATTTTGTTTAAAAAAATTCTAACATGAACTAGGGTCAATGAGAAAAAGGTGAGCTCTTATTGTAAACATGGAAAAGGTGTTGAATTTCATTAAAATGATGCAACAAAAAAGGAAAAAAATCAAATTCGAAATTGTCACCATGAATTGATGGGGTGGCAAAGCAAAGTGGATTTATTGTTTGTTCTTGCTATAAATGTAGGGAAGGTGTTAGGACCCATGAACAAAATGATGTGGAGACAAAATAAACTCAAAGTTTAGAACTTTGGGCATGACAATTCAATTTTGTGTTGATAAAACTATAATTTTTTTTGTGCTTTAGGTCTAGAAATAATGAAATCAACTTCATAAAACCTTATTTATTGATGAACATCCAACAATACCAAAAAACACACCCCAATTTTTCTTAAAATCTTATCTTTGATTTTATTAAATTTACATTGAAAATTGTTCAATATTCAATAACTTTTCCACCATAGGTCCAAACCTTGGTGCCCCTTCCTAGTCAATGGTATTCTAATGATACCAAGTGTGCGCTAGGAGGCACCATGATTAACAAGACCTTAACATGAGAAACAAATAAAACAAACAAACAACCTCCTTCAATATATAATCAAGTGTGGATTGTGCCACTCATTCAAATATAGCGTTGACTATTTAACTATTTCAAGTGTTAACAAAACATTGATGATAAAACCCAATTGTTAAAAAGAGTTTAAATTTTTGATTAATTTCCAATGTTAAAAATGACTCAAAATTCAATATCTCCCACACCTTAGGTCAATGTTTTTTGAAATCACCTCAATAAAATCTCCTCATTAGCACTTTCCAACATCACTAAGAAAAACACCCAAAATATTAACAAATTTAGTTACATTTTTTCAGAAACTCCTTTGACAAAATTGTTGAATATTCAATGACTCTTACACTATATGTGTAAAGTTTAAACATTACCAAACCTTAATGCACCCCAAGTCACTGAAGGCTTTACAACAATACCAAGAATGCATTGAGGGGCATTGTAGTTTGGGAGTTTTCAACGTGAAAAACAAAAGAACAAACACAAACAAGCAAATGATTGAATGAATAGAACAAAAAAACTACCTTCCTAAGTAGATAGATGGTCCATTGGGCTTTATTTATGACTTCAAAACGCAATTTATGATCATACATTTGAACTTGATCACACATGAAAAGTCAACAACATGGATGAAGTTGATAACATATGTCAAGCTACTAACATGGATAAAACTTTGCAATGTCAATGAAGTTGACTAAACACAAATTACATTAAAGATGTGGGAAAAACATGACCATTTATGTGAGTGGCACTAATGAAGCATACCATGTGGATGAAGCTTGATGACATGGATGAGATTGTATCCATGGTCAAATTCACCACACAAATGCAATTACCCATTTGGTTGACATTCCACCAAATAGACTAAATTTGAATTTGTGAATGAAATTGACGAAATGGATGCTATTTGCCATGTTGATAAAATACATTGCATAGATGATGGTAAATTTCATCCATGACAACAATTCATCCTAGAAGACTCAATTCTAGTGGGGCAAGATCTTTAGTAGAGCTTACATCTTGCTCCACCTCAGAGGATACATTGCATTATCACCCCACCTCATTTGACAACAGAAATGCCACCCACTGCATTAAGTAGCCTTCTGAGGTGAATGCATCTCTGGTGCAAAGATGACAACCAATGTTGTGTTGAGTGTAGCAATCTTTTTGGGTCCACAATTTAAGCAATGCCAATGCAGCACCCAATGAACAAATGTGAACACCAGTACTTGTTGAAAGAAACAAGACATCCCTTGTTATTCTTCCTGTCTTATGCCATTGACAAATTTTCCTTAGTCAAGATTATATTGCTTCCTTCTCTGAGTTAAGGGTATGGAGCTACATGCCATTATCAAGTTCTTCTCAATCCAGTATTATGGAGCTGTGGATCATATCAGTCCTCTCCCCTGACCATGCAAACAGGCCCCCCACTGTGCGTTCGAGAGAACATGGCACTTTCTTCTCAAGAACTGAGTAGCTATCTCATTCCAGCAACAAAAGAATCACCCACAGAAGGTTTCCACTCCTCTGAACTCCTTCAGACACTTTTTTTTAGCACAATGAATCTCTACAGTAATGTTGCTGGTGCCAACATCAAAACAATCAAACTTAATGATTGTACTAGAATCAGCTACAACAATCTAGATCCTTTGCAAGAAGCATAGACATCCCCATTAGGTGTAGGGAGTTGCATCTCACAAGGACACCAGTATATGAAATGACCTAACTATAGAGAATTAGATGCTCACCTGTCTCAAAATCTTTGGCATCAGTTGCCATGAGCTCATGGAACTGATTGGATTTACTCAAGAAGATCTCCATCTGAACCCCCAAAATTCTTTCAATCAGATTACTTGGAATGTTGTACAGGGTCCCAAGACCAGCAAACCACTTGAACCTATCAATGCTAAGCCCACTGTCTGGTTTTCTCTCTCATCCCAATCTGCAATCTCTATTTGTCAAATAGAAAGTGGTCTTGCTATGAGACCATGCAACTGATTGGATTTATTCAAGAAAATCTCCATCTCAACCCCCAAAATTCTTTGAATCAGACTTGGAATGGTGTCCAGGGTCCCAAAACCAGCAACCCACCTAAACCTGATCTATGTTAAGCCCTATCTCTGCTTCTCTGTCATCTCAATGTGCAACCTCAATCTACAATCTTAATCTCTGAAATAGAATGTAGTCTACCACTGAGTACGAGCAGGGCATTAGCAAAAGGCCATAAACAAACCTTGTAATGAACCTCTCCCATGTCAATAGTGGAAGTAGAAAGTTCTGCAAAAGATGAAGCGGCCAAAACCCATGCATTAGCTTGCTTCATGAAACCCCAACTTCAACTCACAAGGACAACAAAAATGCAAACACAACGTTTGAGTAAAGTAGACGGACTGGTGCATGGAATATTATGCCAACATTTTAGGCAACTTACTGTTCTCAAGCACCAACCCATTTCGCTTTTCAGAATCACCAAAACTGTGACAACCCATTAGCTCCGTGTTCCAACACCAGATACAAACTATGCTGAGTTGTTCCTCTCCTCAACAATTTCTCACATCATTTGCAGCTCTCTGACAGCCCTATTCAACAAGCTAAACTCAAATTTCTTGTCTAGGTGTGTTTTAAACCGGAAATTAGTCCACCCAAGTTTCTTCTCTGAACTCCTTTGGCTCCTAATAGATTGCTTATCAAGTAAATGAAAGAAGAACAGAGATAGGTCTGGAGCTGGATTATCAGATGAGATGCAATTGGGGTGTGCAATGAAGACATCAGTGCTCATATGCAACTAGAAGAGGAGCTTTACCAGTACGACTTGAGAAGATTACCGAACGGCTTTCATAACAGATTCCTCAGAAGATACATTCAGCAGAGAATTACCCAGGTACTCACATTCTACATCTAAGCGATTCAGTAGAAAATTGCCCAGCACGCACGACATGCGCAGACAGCAGAACTGCAGACTGCAAACCGCACACACCAACACTCCCGGCAGACGCGTTCTGGGTTGTTCGGACGAACTCCGCTCCGGTTCCAGGACGGAACTGTCATTTCTCCAATTCGTCGATGCATTCTGAATGGAATATGTCATGGGAATGGAGAAGCGGAACTGTTGGATCTCACAAGTTTTGCGGCTCATTCCGTGTGAAATGTGCAAGTGCGCACCAGAAGATAGTACTCGGGTTCCACGATGGAACTGTCATTTTCTTCCATTCTCCGATGCATTTTGAATGGAATATGTTATGGGAATGGAGAAGCGGAACTGTCAGTTTTGCGGCACATTCTGTGTGAAATGTGGAAGTGGCCAGGGGAATATACCAGTTCGGTTCCATGATGGAGCTGTCATCTTCTCCAAATCTCTGATCCAATCTGACGGAATATGTGGTGGGAATGGAGAAGCGGAACTGGCGGGTTCTCACAGATGTGTGGTGGATTCCATGTGAAATATGCAAGTGTGAAGCGGAATATACTGCTCCGGTTCCCCTACGGAAGTGTCATCTTCTCCAATTCTCCGATGCATTTTGAACGGAATTCGTTAATGGGAATGGAAAAACGGAACTGTCGGATTCTCACAGTTTGGCGGCGCATTCCATGCGAAAGATGCAAGTGGCCAGCGGAATCTAGCGGCGGATTACTCTTGTGTGGAGGCTCGAGTAAATCTCACGACCTTTTGCGTTGCATTTGTGGGAAGGAAGGACGATTGTGACGGGAGGGACAGAGAGCGCATTTCCTATTTCCTTTTGTCTGCACCGCCTGAGGAAAGAAGGAGCGATGGGGATTCTTTTGGACGAGCCCAAGTATCCAGTGATAGATAGAGCCCCTTCTGCAGGCACTACCATCTCCAATTTCAATCTCGCCGACTGGCTGCGAGTCACTGCCATCACTTCCGCCTCCATTCCTGTTGGGTACCTTGCAGGTGCGATAACATCTTGTGTGTCTGTCTGCCCCCTTGTTTTTTGGTCCCATTAGTGTCCCATGCTTTTCTTCTCTATTCTTGGTCCGGAAATCTCTTGCCCAAAAGTAGAGTAACGTTTTCCAGGCTCAAACTTGACAAGGATTTTGACCACATACATGTAACGTCAAGTAATGGGAACTGAGATCTTCAGCCATTTTATTTGGTTCCTGCAACCCATTCCTCTTCTATTCGTGAGATCAATCCGCAGTGGAATAGCTAGCTGCGAGGGAGGGGCTCTTTGTGCAGTTTAGGGTTTGGGATCTGTGTTAATGTTTTTCTATTGTCCAAATATGGGTTTATTGTTGCCACAAATGGGTAATGGAGATTTTGATTTGCGTGGTCGTGAGCTCCGGTATTTTGCAGGTGGGAGTGTGAATATAAGAGGACCTTCGATGTACACCGCAGGGCTGATAGGTTTAATGGGGGGTTTCATGTACGCCTATCAATGCTCAGCAGGCCGCCTGATGGGCATGTTCCCCAATGATGACGAAGTTGCCAGATACAAGCGATGACTGTATTTCTTTGATACACTCTGATTTTCTCACAGTTTTATGGCATTGCTGATTTGTGATTGCAAAACTTTGTTCCATAGGAATTGTGGCTACAGAGTTTGCATTTGCTCCAAAGTGATTGCAAGCTGGTTTTGGAGGAATTGTGGATTTAGGGTTTGTGTTTCCTACAAAGTGATTGTAAGCTTGTTTCATAGGAATTGTGGCTTCAGGGTTTGCATTTGCCCCCAAGTGATTGCAAGCTTGTTTTGCAGGAATTATAGATTTAGGGTTTTTATCTGCTCCAAAGTGATTGCAATCTTGTTTCACAGGAATTGTGCCTTCTGGGTTTGCATTTGCTTCCAAATGATTGCACATTAGATATAGTTATTCCTGCTATCAGCAAGGATGTGTGCAAATATGGATGTCTGTCTGCTCAGACTGGTCAGGAAACTATTCTATGACCATTCTGTACCTTCTTGTTTCTGAGTTTCAGTCCCTTTTGCTGTGTTTCTGACCTGTGCACAGATATGCACACAAATACACAAAATCTCCCTGTGTGTCTCTCTTTCTCTCTCTCTGTTTGTCATAATTCTAACCCTAGTGTAGGACAGACCCACACAGAGATGAATGATTGAACACTTGGGTTAAGATCTGAACCTAACCTGACTTCATGTGCTTGGTATGGAAACATGTGCATGTGTACATGATCTTTTCTTCATGTGCTTCCCTTTATGTCCATGTGTGCCTGTTTTCAATCTTGGTTTTCACTGAGTAGAGACAAAAGAACTTTTATGTGAGAAGTAGAAGTCTGGTATAAAGGAAGGTATGTCATCAAACTATGGTGCTTCTTTGCTATGAATGCACATTGGAATCGAACAAGGGATGCAGGCTCTCATGAAGGTTATGTTTGAAGCAAGTTCCATGTCTGGCACATTCAGACCTGATCTGTTCAGAATCTGTGGTGCTTATGATGGAAATTGTTTGTTATGTCAGTGATTGAACCAGTGTAACTGGAAAAAGTTGATCTGGGTTTGGTCAATATATGTGTAAGGATGGTGCTATGGGAAGCTGGACAATGAGAGAATCATGGCGGATGGGGCATTCAACCAATGATACAAGCTGATATGCAATCCACAATGGACTCAGATGCTCTATTACTAACCAACCTGCCGCACAACACTGCACAGGGAACAGATGAAGGATTCTCTTGGAGTGAGGGCTGTGTCTATGCAGGTACATGTAAATCACTCAACATGTCAACAATGTTCATGATGTGATGTATATCTGCCTGGCAATAGCTCATCACACAGTTGTTGGCAGAACTTTGGACAACCCTCAAGAAGATGATGGTGCATTTCCATAACCATTAACCTCCTCCAGTGAAAGAAAGATAAGCATGGCGTATAAAAAAGGGATCCATGAGCAGCTGTATTCTGATGGAACATGGACTTTTCAGTCCTCCCTGCAGTCTGCGATCTTAGGTTTGAGATTCAGCCTCTGGTGCTTCTTTCACAATTTTGGTGTATATGGCTGCAACATTCCCACATGCAATTGGCAGCCCCCTTATTGCACCACTCTTTGCCAAGGGACATCAAGTTTGTGGAAATCTTGTCACAATAACTGTACTGAAACACAAGTTGCATATTATATCACATACAGCATGGTTTCCTCATCAACACTGGAAAACCTGATTTGTCCATGTGGCTTGGTGGGGTGTCAAGGACAACAAGCAGGTAGGAAATGGCAGTAGAGTCCTTTCAGTAGGAAATAATAGAACTGGCAGTGGCATGGGTAAGAACTGACAGAATCAGCTGCCACTATATGAAATGGGAGCCAAGCAACTGCCAATTCTGACTCTATATAATGCAGCATTGGACCCCTGATAGGCATCACTAGCATTTTACAGAAGCATTCAGCTGTAACTACTTGCAGAGGTAGATGCAGAGCTGAGGAGGAACAGTAGATTTTGGATGAAGGATCAAGCCACTTTATTTATCACCAATTCTTTTGAAGCAATTGTAAAATCCTACTCCATCCATGCTCTACAAACAATGAGAATGTGAGGACTTGCTGTTTCGAGCATCAAAACCACACCACTCATGGTTGCTGAGGTGGAAATTGAAAAGCTCAAACAAGTTTGGAAGTCCGGCTGTTTAATGGATTTAGTCACAGCAGTAGTTGCTCCTACAATTCATTTGTTATCCAGGATCCAAATAGAGTTTCATACTGAGGTGTACATAATGGAAGTAATCTTAGCTGCAAGAAAAAGTTTATTTACAAAGAGGCAGCTTAACATGTGCTGTTCCAAAAACATGAGCACAGTGAGTAGTTGACCAGAGAGAGCTTCATACTAGCATCATCTGGAATAATATCTCCTGTGGGTTGCATGCAAGGAGTAGTACTCAGCAGTGGGGATGATCAAGTTACAGAAATCTAACAGGTGATTGAGAGTTCTTATTTCAAAGAAAAGCTAAGAGATTAGGTCATAAGTGTTTTTTGTGTAGTTTGTTGATCACTACTTCCCTACAAGAGATTTCAACCACCACAGTCCAACACGATCAGAGGGAGTATTCTTATCATCAGTATCTTCTCCGCCGATTCCTTCCACATGGGTTGTTCTATGAATCTTGCTCACATCGTAGCCCTCATTCTTGGCTTGCTCCACCAGCTCTTTGTATATGTCCTCACTTAGCTCTGTTGTGCGACTCAAAATCTGTTCAACAACCATAGGTAGCAGCAAAAAGCAAAGATTAGAACTCAGAGACTTCCTCCCCAGTATGCAAAAGAAGTTCTCACATCCAAGCTTTACTAATTTACTTTTTTGCAACCTGATGCATAAAACTGAGACTGCAAATAGGCGGGAGACTACTAACAGCAAACTAACTGGACCAGGGAACAGCAGTCAGAGCATGTTGTTTACAGTCTTCTGTGGCATTAGCATGTTTCAACTTTTCTTCATCCAATTTTATTGTTCGGGGTCACATACTGAGCACCACTGGGATGATCTTAGTAGTGCACCCTAGTTTTCATCATCTCCTACAACTAGACAAAATGAGTGAAATTGACGAAAGAATGGATGGGTTCTAAACAGAGGTTTGTTTTGTGTATTGTACCCAGAGGCATTTTCTTGATGGCTGGCCCACGAGTGCCCACTGGTAATTTTGCAGATCCAGAGCAATAACCCAGTAATCTCCTGTCACTGGTATTACAGGCAAGAAGGGAGGCACCAGAAACCTGACTTTGAGTTTTGCATCTGGAGAGGAAGGGTCTACTTTCCAAGCAGAGCCACGAATGAAGCTCCTCTTGCCATTCACCCATGTCTCATTCAGAACGTCGACGCTGCTCTTGTCAGCCTTCAGCGTGTAGGTGGCCCGAGAATTGGTTCCAGATTTGGGCTGAGATTTGGACGGCACAGAGGCAATTTCATACCATCTCCCTTGATATCTTTCCAAGTCCACTCCATTCACCACAGATAACTCCTTTACTGCTGCTGCCTCACTACCCATAACTGCAAACCTCACCAAAAAAGACACTAAGATTGATGATTTCAGCCTCAAAATTGCACACTTCCCAATTCCCAAATCTCTCTCCTGGAGTCCTCACCACTAGCAAAAAAATAATTCACACAAGTTCGTTATATTCCACAAATTTCCCAAATTTCCTCTCTGAAAAGACTTTCTGAGCACAACAAACAACTACAAGAGATAATAATCCACTGTATTTCTTTCACAATTTCCGCATACAACAAGTAGATGGGGAAGTAGAATTGAGAGAATCTATTTTGGAGCTACAGACGACGCCATAAGAATCTAGCTTCTGTTTGGGATTGAATGCATATAAAGAGGGTAATGACGATGCTTTTCTGATGATGGCAATGACGTGGACGATGCTTACGCTGCTGCGTTGGTGAGGGTTGGGCTCTCGTCGTCCTTGAACTTGCAGTGACACAGATACGGAGATTTTTTTTTGTTTCTTTTTGCTTTTTCTGTGCCTTATCAGCAAAGAATCATTCAAGAAGCTTTTTTCTCACTACTTTCAAGTGAGAAATAATCTGCTGGGTCGCTTCAGCAACCAGCTTCAAGTGTTGATTATGTACCATGAAATGGTCATGACTAAACCCTAAACCCTATATCGTGAACGACATTAGGTAGTCTACTAGGGTGGCTAAACCCTAGTAAACTGTTAGGAAGCTCGAATACAATACAAATAGGCTTATGCTAATTTAGGCAATAAACTTTTGATATCCTTGATTAGGTATTTGGGACATTTTTCCATATATGATAAATAATGTCCCTTTTTTTATTATGCAAATATGAACATGGAGTTTGAGGTTGAATGTGGTCTTAATTTTTAAAGGTTGTTTTTAAAAATTAAAAATCAAGTGAACCACTTCAAGTTTAATCATTTTCAATGCTGAACTCATCTTATTTACAAATGTGGGACATGAGGTTGATGGTACAATGATAAATCTATGGTACAATATTTCCAAACAATTTTGTAATATAAATTGAATAGAATTAACATATATGTCTTTTGTAATGTGAGGATTAAAAATAAGTACAATAAAATTTGATTTAGGATGTGTCACTAGCATATGACAATAGCACGTGTCAATAGCATGTGGTTGTAAGTCACAAGGCTTTGAGATGAATCACAAGTCAAATTATTAGACTTTTATCAATCTACAATTGAAGCAAAATCTTTATATAAAGTTTTGTGTTTTCATGTGGCTACATCTTCCAACAAGTACAACAACTAGAAACAAAGTTGTGAAACCTAATAATGGTATCCACATTTGTGATAAGCTAGTATAGTTTAAAAGCCCAATAACCATATAACAAAAGATTGAATAGTTATAGGTATGTTGGTTTATTCAAATTTTGGAATTTCATATCCTTTGCAACATTTTGAACCTTAGCATTTGATTTTAAGTTAGTGTTTTTTCTTGATTGAAATTTTGTGACAACAAAGTATAATGGCTTGGATGTCGCAATGCAAAGTGGTTCATTTATTGGGTTGCAATGCACACTTTGTTTGTTTTGATTTAAAACTTAAAAGTTTTTTTTTAATTTGTATTTTTTTTCCCATGGGAACAAATGAAATGTGTATTGTGTATAATGATTTTGTGGGTGCCAAATATGGTTTTCATGATTTCAAATGTGATTTAATACTAAATTTTTTGTTAATGTGTTTCTAGAATTTAATATGATCATTTCATGTATGATGATTTTTTAAGCACACATAGTCACCTTCTTTCATCACTATTCATGCTTTTAATTAAAATTCAAAATTCAAAAAAAATATGGTGTAAAAATGCAATGCAAATACAAAATTTAAATTTAAATTTAAATTTAGGGTGGTTTAAACATGTGGATATTAAAATTTTAGATAATAATAATGTATAGGGGCGAAATATCCTTGGGTGGTACCATTAGAATCACTTTGCCAAAATCAAGGAAAGTTGGACTCAATTTTTTTAAAAAAATTCATCTATTTATACATTGGTTTATTTAATTGGACTAGGTGGCCTATGTTTTTTCCATCTATGCACACATTCATGAAAAATAATGAGCACCCAAAAATTTATGATATGCATTAACATTTTGAATCTTGAACCATTCCTAATCCAATTCTAACCCCATTTTTGACTTTTTAAAAAAAAAGTGTACTTACACTTACACATTAGATATTTTTTCTTGTTCATTTGGTACATGCACAAAGGAATGATCCAAACTAGTCACTAAAATAACAAAAGATAAAAATAGTTATCATTTGTGTTCTTGACATCAATGGCCCTTTAGGATTTCACAATCTTGACTTGAAAAATTCATAGCTAAATGAAAATTGATTCAATCAATTATCTATAAAAGACATCAAGGGGTGTTTGCAAGCTAGAGTGTCCATTTTTGGACGTCAATGCATCAATTTTTCTACACCCTCATGGATTGAATTATGTCTCATGTCAATTTTTTTTGTTCATTTTATGAAAATAGACTAATTTATATGATTATTATACAATTTATTGTGATACAATACTAAAATCAGTTAAAATAAATATTTCTACATCACATGGGTGATTTAAAATTGTAGACAAGTTATAGTGTCACAGTCTTTAATAAGTTGGAAATGGATTCATTATAATCATGGTTTGTAATAAAATAACACCATTTTCTCTCCAAAATTCAAAACCTATCTTTGAAATTTAAAATGAAGCTTTATTAACCATTTCAATCGTATGAAAGTTTGATGGAATTTTAATGACATTAAAAAATAAATGAAAGAAATAAAGTTCTTCATGTTCACATTTTTAAAAATTGAGATGAAAATTTTCAAAAAAATTGAAAATTAGCCTATACTATAGTGACATGTAGCATTATTTTATAAAAAAGATGAGTAATTTCATAAATATAAAAGCTTATATTTTTGGCCTATAAAAAATACACTGTGAAAAATCCTAAAATGGATTCCATTATGGACACAAAAGTGTTCCACTCTAGAGAGAAAATGCCCCAAGTAGGTTGGCATTTAAAATATTTTTAAAAACTAACATCCAAGATAAATTCCCAAAAAAATAGATTCCTTTTGTGTTCTTGATAAAAAAAAATCTCTGGTGTTACATTTCTGAAACTTTTTCCTTATGCATTCATTTTCTACACCAAAATTCATTTTTTTGTAAATTTAATTAAAGTTTTGAATTATTTTTGACTTGGGTAACCTTTTGATAAAAAATTTGGAACAAAAAATTTTCTTTATGTAAAAGCTATGTTATTTAGAAGTTGGTTGGGTCTCAGAAATTTGGGTTGTGACGTTCCTAGTGGTATCACCCAAGAATAAGTTTGCCCATAGGAAAAATTAAAGCTCCCCAACATGATACCCCATAAACAATGCCCTCTTTTAGGCATGCAGAGGGAAAAATTAATACATAACAACCCTCCCAAGATCCTTGTTTCATAGTTCAAAAATAATTAACCATAGTTTGATTTTTAGAAGATTGATTATATTACAATTTTTTATGTTTTTATTCAATGTCTTTATGGGAATCACATAATGCACATACTAACAACCTAATCACAAGTGAGAAATTTGTGGAAATTTAATCCATGGCACAAGTTATGACAAAAACCACCTTATTAGATTATGTTGCAATAATGTGAATTGTTTAGAAAAGACTACAACATGAGTAGCCAAAACCACACAAATATCGTTTTTTGGTGCATGTGTGGAGCCGTAACAATAGTTAATCAAAACCAAATGTTCAAAATTTATAATATGCCAAAAAGAATATTGACCAATGTTGAATTGAATTTTTTGCTTGTTGTTTGGAACATGTTATCCACTTTGTCTCATGAAATCATAAGAAATTCACCCCCTCCAGCCTTCTCAAACCCAAAGAATTCTAATAAATCTTTCAACCTCCCAAGTCCCTCCTTTTGCTATGGATTGAACAATGATAATACAAAAATAAAATTTTAAACTTTCCCAAAAGTATAGATAAAGTTTATAAAAGAAAAAGGGGAAAAAAAAAAAAAAACACAAACAATAAAGATGAGATACAAAAAAAAAACCATTACAAAAAATCATAACATTTATTATTCGTGCATTTGATATGTTGGATTTGTTAATCAATGTTTTGAAATTTTCTCTTCATTAGGAGCACCTTCAAGGTTCCCTATGCATGTAAATAGTGTTTGAAAGGCTTTCTTATGATTGATGTCCTTTTCATTAAACATCATAACAACAAATTCATGTCATATTCTTTCATTGAAGACATAGTCCCAAAATGAGGAAGAGTAAGAGAGGCTATATCAAAGAGAACATAAGGATCTATAGAAACCTTACATGAACTTGCATCAATGAATATAATCACTTTTGCAAAATTTGTTATGACTTTGATGTTGGCTTGATTGGTAAAAATGGTTTTGAACAAACATCCAATTGGTATTCATCATTTCTTTAAATAACCTTCCCTAGTGAAGTTTGGACATACTTTGTTTTGGAACCCCATGGATATTTTGAACAATTACCAGGTTTAAACTTTAATTTTCTCATGCTATATATCCATTTTGACATAAAGAACATAATGAAAGGAACATTTTTCTCTTTTCCAACTATAGGTGGAGGTGAAGAATTTACATGATTTGGATATTTTGATGAAAAGCCTAGCTTAAGTTGTCACCTTTTCTATAGAAATGACAATGGTAGTTAAGAACATGGCACTTGTAGCTAAATGCAAAAAGAGAGAATTTTCTACTTTCAATAACATTGCACTTTGTTGAAGCTAGTTGTGGGAATCTTTTTTTATTATATCAATACATGCATAAACTTTATATACATTCATGGACACAAATCTAGAGTGGGTAACTTAGTAAACCATATTTGTTGATAAAGAAAAAAATGACTAATAGACATACCACATGTATTATCAATATTCAATGAGCCACTAGGGGCATAGCACCCCCTCCCTTTCTTGGGAGGAGCTGACATGTTGGATTTTAATATAAGGAAAGGTTATTTAAAAAATGGCTATTTGCCACCACCTACTTAGTATAGTACATAGTAAAAAAAGGTAACATGAATTGATACATTGGTGTTTATAAAATTCCACTAGGTTAAACCACACCATGCTTGCACAATTTCACATTTTTCCTCAATTTTAAACAATTATGACATAAAGGTTAAACTAACATATCCCACTTGTTTGAGTTGTTTCTTCAACTTTTTCACAAGAATCATAGGTCGGCTATACTAGTTTTGGTTCAAAGTATCCCACTTTTTTTCCCTCAAGTTTTCCACATTATTAATAAACAAATTAAACCATTTTTTGCTCAAAACTCTCACCTTCTTTTTTCAAATCTCACATATATTGAAATATGCATAATGTCACAATGCAAAACTCCACAATTTCAAATTTTAGATATATTGAATAAAACTTAATGTCACATTACAAAACTTCACAATTTTGTAAATGAAAAGTTATTTGGCATAATCTCATATATAATATAGTTAAACTAATATCAATGTTGTCATCAAACGTTTTGAGGGTCATTGTTATGAAAATATTGAACAAACATATAACAATAAAAAAAAATACAATAATTGTTTTATCCGAGATTTGTATGTGGGGTGGCAACTACAATTTTCGTTGCAAGCAAGGAGTCCAAAATCCAGTCAAGTAATTTTCCAACTCTAACATGCATTTGGCTATCTTAACAACTTTTACAAAATCTTATGATGTGATTGACGTATGATTAACTACAAGCCTCTTTAAGGTGAGGATGGATTTTAGTTTGGGTTAAACTATATTTGTGTAATGGTCACAAAAGGACAAGGGGAAGTTAGCACACAAAAATGCAATTGTTTCCACTCACCTTCAACTAAAATACCACACCATTGTTGATGACTCAAGGAAACATCATAAGGCAAGAAACAAAATTTTCATCAACACACATCTTTGTCGAGACCTCAATACCCATAACTGAAACATTAAATTCACATTGGAGTCTGGGTGATGGTAGTTATATTCTTTGGGGTTGCAAGTTTGCATGAGGACTTGACAAATTGGAGTTTGGAACTTTCCTTCAATGTTGATTTTTTGTTAGACCAACTATCAATCTTCTTGGAAGGTTTTTCTTCACCTTCAATTTCAATGACATTCCATTGTTCAAGTGTTTTATGTCTTTATTCTTTCATGTTTTCTATGTTTTTTTGTTGAATAGTGTGTGCATTATGTGCATTGTTGCACTTTGAAGTTCAAAGCTTGAACGTTGAATGCATCAAATGTTTTCATATGTGTGTCAGTAAACATTGTTTAATGTCAATTATTGGGCCTGAAGGTGTGTTGTGTGCATTGCGATTCCTTCATAAGTAGCGAAAGTCAAAGAGTCAAGACTCAAACAATGGACCTCAAGCCTCAAGGTTTGTCTTTCATTGTGTTCGTCATTTCATTCCTAAAATCCTTGGTTTGTGGTTTGACACTTTCACAATTTTTTTGGGTAAACTTTTTCATTAGGGTTTAAGGGTTAGTAGATTTTTGAGTTAAAGCCTTAAACCTTAATTGTCATGTTCTTTTTCATTGTTACAAGTTGTGATCGTTAAGAATCTGGAACCATGTCACCTTGTTCCAAATCCTTCTGTTGTTTAGTCCCTTTGTATTTTTCTCTATATGTCAAAATCATATGTTTGCAACTTGTGTTTAGTCATCAATAATTGCCTAATCCTTTTGCGTCAATAGTAGCAATTCATGGTGTCACCTTATCTTCAATCTTGATTCCTTTTGTGTCAATAATCACAATGTCACCTTGAATCATGATTCCTTCTATAGCCTATCTATCAAATTTATTTTTTGTTAGATTCTTGGCATTTTCTTACCATGTCAAAATTCACAACAAAATTACAACCCCTTAAGAATTTTGAATACAATTTTTTTTGGAGCCAGAATCCTTCAAGGGGATGTTGCTTCTATTAGCTCTTCTATTGGTCCTCTTGCCATTCAACCTGAATCAACTTCTATTCTTGCCATTGAACTTGATTATGTGGTTTTGGACCTTATTGTTGCAAAAAGGGACATTGAGCTATCAAAAAAAAAAAAAGGCATATGAATTTAACATGCATTTTTAGGATACATGGGCAATGTAGCTTCCATGGGCAAAATTTGTGCTTGGGGCTAATGGCAAGGTTGTTTAGGTTCGGTGCAAAATATGCACCCAAATTGGGGGGAGAAATAAGTTGATGGTTCTTAAGATTGATTATTTATGGAAACATGTTGGATGTTGCAAAGCCCTAGTATCTATGCTAAATCTTAAGGTGAGGGAACATTATGTCTTGAAAACCAATGCACATGCTACAAATGAAAAACTATATTTTGTTAAGGGGTCTTGAAACAATGTTGCAACAAGTTGTTGAAGGTGTAAATCTAATGGATGTGAAGAAAAAAATAGTGTAGTTTGCATTGTTGTTTCATTTGTTGAATCGAAGATGCCTAATGAATGAATACACAACAATCACAACAACATGTCTTGGGTTTAGAATTGGTTAATAAAATGATTATTGTTTTCTTTTACTACAATTGTCACTACAAGTTCATGTTAATGACTATGTAGTTGTAAATGACATTGTGGTGCCATGTGGTATTATGGTTTTTGCAATTATAATTGATATCACAAGTTGATAGTTTTTACACAAATATCAAATTTCAAAAATGTATTTCTAATGTATTTTTAATCATTGAAAATTAAGTAATAACAAAATTCCATTTATTCTTGCAACTTTTGATGAATAATGACAACTTATGGTCATGTGATGTTGATGTGGCATGCCACATGGCAATGAAGTTGACAAGTAGTCACAACACCTCATGACTTGTGACATTAACTTCACATTATGATTCATGTCATTGATTTGATGAATTAATGTCATTTATCAATTAGTTAAAAATATTGTTGTCCTTTGCAATTAAGAATGACTCAATCTTCCATGTGATGATGACATGGAATGCCATTAAACAACAAGGTGTCACAAATTTTCATGACAATCCATGATTTTTTGTGACACCGTAAGTTTTTGTGCATTTTGAATTATGGCACCAATATTTGTCATTGCATGCCATAATTTTTTGTGTACCATGAGCTTTTTGAAGTCATGAATTCACATGCATTTGTATGTGTACTAAAAAATCTATTGTTAACTATAATCATGACTACAATATTAATAGTTGTTTTGACACATAACCACTTGACTTTTTAACTACTTACCACGCTAGCTTAAATTAACATACCTATTAAATTAACCTATGTATGTAGGTTATTTAGTAAAAACCTATTTTGTAATATAGGCTACCTTGTAAGTTACTTAACTAAACATTAAAAATTTATTACATTTAATATGTTTAAATATACTTACAATATGTTATTTTACTAATAGGTTAACCTGAAGAAAAACATACAATCTCACAAAGGTGGAAGGTTGCTACTATGTTTGAAAGAGTTTATGAAGATTAGCCACATGAAATCAAGGAAAAACATGAGTCCAATCATAATTTTTGCATGCTTCAAAGCTTGGGTAACTAAAAGCTCCCTAGTGGCAAAATTATATACCCGCATGTACTAGTTAGTTGGGAACACATAACACTTATGCCATTCAAATCCCTAGACTTGGTGAAAAAAAATTCACAAGTCCAAAAAACAAGCTATCGTTCAAGACATCAATCCCAACATAACCACCAACAAAGGCAGACCTTCAATTGATGTTTTGAAACCAAAGAGGGGAAAAAAAACACTTCCAAAAACTAGTAGGAAAAAATAGAGCTTGTAAAATTGTTTATACATTTATACCTTGATGGATTTTCCAATATCTCCTTTCGGTTTGAAACATCACATTTGTTTGCCATTGGCCATGCAAGTTGAAAATATTGAATTTATTATCCTATAGCAGCACTAAAATTGGAATTAAACATTGCCTGATTTTTCATCGATTGATGAAAAATCATTTGAAACCCATATGTAGGTTGAATGAAATTTATGAAGATGGTGACAACATGGCATGTGTTATTTATGTGTGGATGTGGTGGATTTAATGCATGATAATTTTTGTATGAACAAAACATGAGAGAAATGATTATATATATATATCACCCGATTCATTGTTATATCAAGTTTATTTGATGGGTTGATATCCAAATCATAGATGGTGCTTGGAGGAACAATCTCATGATGGTACCATGCGCTCCAATAGCCAACATTCATTATTGTCATGTTTCAAAAGACAATTAATCTATTGTTGCATTGTTCAAAGTATGTAAGCATTCATTTTAGATCATGAAAATCAAATTAAATATATATGCAATGGCACCAATTTTGATTACAACAAATTGGGTCAATGTAGTTTTCAAAAGACAAAAGTTCCAAAAACTTATTTATTAACATTATAATTTAAAAGTTGAAACAAATTGCAAGAAAATTTGACAGTGGTAATTGATGTCGAGTGATCATTTAATGTCTCTATAACATCATAATCCTTGGAGCATACCCATGAGATAAACAAATCAAAAGACCCTTTTGAAGCATCCCAATGGAAATATTCTTGTATTTTAATTCATGAAAACCAGCACTTGTAAAAATAACATACAACCTTATAATAGTTGTACATATTGACATCATAGATGTGTATGAAACTAAAAGGGGCATAGGGACGCCAATGGATTATCAACCAAATTGTTCTTGGTTTTCACAAGAGAGGCAAAGCTTAATGAAAAAAATTCATTATCATGCGTTTCTTGTGAAACATTTCCCCACATCATTTCAAAGTTACAATCCACCCATTAAGAAAACAATCCATGTGATTCAAATTGTTGGAACTTCCTAAACATTAAATATCACCTAAAAGCTTATAAATTATAAATTGTTGAGATTGTAGATGCGAAGATTTCTAGATCAATCAATAGTTGCCAAATGTTACCCATCTTGGATTGAACAAAATCCATGTGACAAATTCACCAATGGGTCATCTTCTATCTAACCAATTGAAAGTTGTTCTTTCAATTCACCTCTTGTCATGATGATGTTTACTATCAACTTAATATTGTTGAAATTGAAGTTTCTTTTAGTGAGTGCACATTAACAAAAACACCACCTTTTATAGGATGAATTAATTATGCATGAAATAAGAAGTGACTAATCCAATCAACAAGGGATTAATTGTAAAAAGAATAGTAGGATGTTTAAACGGAACCATTTGAATTGAAACGTCAAGAAGAAAAACATCACCTCCTCCTTTTGGCTTTAAATACAATATCTTTTGGATTCAACTGCATTCACACATGCATCCATCATCATGGTTTTTAGGAAGTAAGTTGGATTGTTAGGTTGTCAAAAGGTCTACATGATAATATGCAAAGGTGTAGAAAAGAGATGGGTGCATATTTTGGACTATAAACCAAGTTTAGTTACTACACAATATGTATGTGAACAAACAACTGTTGGACAATAATTCAAAGATTGGCTCAAATGGTTTGTATCAATGAGGTTGGACATTATGAAAAATGAACAATGAAATGGACTTAAACATTTTCCAAGGTTGTTGTGTTGGGATCCAATTTCAATTGGAGTTCATGCTCCACTAAGATTTTTTATGATTTTTTTTGTTGAGATATCAATTCATGTGTTGTCAGATGGTTTATTTCCACCCTTTCATTGGAGTTGATTATTATGATTCCTCTCAATCTATGAAGTTGTTCAAAGTTCATAATCTTGCACACATAACAAATGCATTATTAACATTCTTTTCAATTCATTTCCTCTCACCATTAGTCCCCTTGGGAATGTGGAAGTGGAAGGCATGATATTGTAGGTGGTTTTGTCAAAACACTAAGTGAAATTGGGCTTGAAAAAGGTAAGGAGGTTGAAAAAAAATGGTTAAAGATGGCAAGAAGTCACAACATGTCTTCAAATTCGATGCAATTTTGTAACTTGACAACTTCACCTACCTTTGCATGCCTATGAAATTATCTTGCCCAACCTTGTTCAAAAGCTCCAAAAACATGGCCACACCATTTAACATCCACTTGAACTCAAGCTTGTTGATCTCATTGTAAAGAAAAAATTCAATGCAACTAATTGTGTCTATACAAGAATGCCTTGTGTTGATTTTATTGGAATTTTAGATGTAAATCACACAAATGGGTGAAAGCATGAAATAAGGGGCCATAGAATGTGTGGATAGTCCTTAAAAAAAAATTTCAAAATTTTGAAAAATCACCATGGGAACACTATATATCAAAAAATAAATTTAATTTTTGAAATAAATTTTTATACTTTCAAAGTTACAACAACAAAATTTCATGAAAATTCACCATGTTTCAAGAGTACTTTTATATGCTTAAAAAACTCAAGAAGAGTATGTGGACATGTGGTTTTTTTGTTTAAAAAATCTTGTTTCCTTATCAAATGTTCACCAAATCATTTCAAATTTTTTGTGAACTTTAATATATTCCACAAGAAGGGATCAATATGTTCAAAAAATTCAAAAAATAAAAATTACTTATATGCTTTTAGATTTTGATAAATCCTTAAGCACTATTATAATTTTGAATTTGTAATCATGGTCAAAAGTAAAATTAAAGATTTGACTATAATCTAAGGCTTGATGCAAAATAATTTGAGTTTTTATTATGTTATATGTCATATTTGGCCTCAAATTTGATATTTTATTTGAAAAAATATGTGAAAATTAATGCAATATAAACCAATAGAAAATTACCACTTGGAAAATGCAATCCTTGGAAAGATTTTAACCTTGATGCAATTGGCTCCTTATTTCATGTTTTCACCCAAATTGAAAAAACATGATAAAATGATTACATATATGAGTTTGATTTTGTAGATGTAATTAGTTGTATTTATACAAGAATGACTTGTGTTGATCTTATTAGATCCTAGATGTTAATCACATAAATTGAGGAAATGTGATAAAAGGATTACGTTAGTCCAACTATGTAGTGCTATTATTTTCATCAATAGATGAATATGTAGCAACACCAAGAGAATTCTTAGGTCTAGGATTTTCATTTAAAAAATGAGTATGTAACAACACCATGAAAACTTTTGGGTTTGTTGTTTTCATTAGAAAACGAATATGCAACAACAATATAAGAATTATTGGGTCTTTTAAAGCACTAGAAGGAATCATGTCCTTTGCAAGTAAGAAATCAATTATTAGATGTCCTAAACGACTATATAATTGATTATAGTCATAGGTTATTACTTCTTGAATCCTATGTGGAAAAAAAATTATAATCATATATTAGTGATGCATTTGACTAGTAAATGATGACGTGTTAAAAGGAAGGATGATATCATTTTTTGATTGCAAATATTCATCCATATGGCATCCATGATTGATAACAAAGTGATATGGATGTCCAAGATATCATTTGAAAACATGACTAGGATAAAGTCATTTCAAATATGAATTAAAAATGATTATGCAAATGATGTGTCATTACATAAACAATGTGTTCATAAATTACTTTTAAATGATTAAAAAATGATTGTCAATAATTTAATATGAGTGTAAATGGATATAAGAATTATGGCATGTAGGGAACTGATTTCGATTAATATTATACAAAAAGGTATATAATACATTTTATTACAATAAAAAAATGATATATGATTCATTTAAAAATATTCTATGTGAATAAATTACATATTATACATTGAAATATTTTTTAATGGTAAAAGTATGATATATTATTCATTAAAATAAAATAAAAATGTGGGCACCAAGAAATATATAATTTATTTATAAATTAAAATTTTATCAAAAATTTAAATAAAAATTCAAATATTAATATACGTATAAAAAATGAATTTATTTTACTTGCATAATTTTTTTAATTATAAAATTATATTAGATTATATGTGTAAAAATAAATAAAATTTATGATTCCAGAAAATTAATCAACATTTTATTATTAATTATTTAATAAAATAAAATAAAATAATTATATTTAATTATAATCATACTTAATATGCCTAATATATAAAAAATTAATACATATATTTTAGATATAATTGATTTATGACCCATTTATAAATATTTTATGTAGATTATATTGACTCATACATCTAAATTAAAAGTTATTAGTAAAATTATGATTTACTGGAAAAAAATTATATAATATAAATTCTTAAGTCAAATGAAAGTTTAAAATATGGAAAATATATTTCATATATTCTTACATTAACCACAAAGGTTTTTCTATTTACAAATCATGTCTTTGATTTTTTTTCCACCCAAAGAATGGTCATTGAAATGTTATTCAATAAAAAAATTCAAATATTTTTCTTTTGAAATGAATTCACATTAAAGCATATATATATATATTATTGAATGAATTTTATGAATAAAGTTTCAATTTTTCATTTGGGCAAATTATTAATAAGATATGAATGATCAAATTTGAAGTTTTGTGTAATGTTTAAATGAAATATGGTTTGAATAGAACAAACATTAAATTATTTACACAATAAGTGAGGGGTGAAAGCACACTATAATGACCCCCTTTGGGACACTTTTGGGTCTAGTATTATAGTACATATAATATAATTGTTCCAAAAGTGTGGTACATTTAATTTTAGGTATCAATGTTGGTTTTTGGGCCTTACAACAATTATTTTTATAAAACTAATGTTATGTAATATTGTTTAAATAATAATAATAAGTTTCATTATCTATATTGAAGGATCCACAAGTATATTTATAATATACATTGGTATAATAAAACCATAGTTTCGTTGCAACTACATTAACTTTAGGGTTTCATTAGTCATTAAAATAATCAATTTTAATGAATAAAAAAATGGCCCATCTAGCTATGCTTGTCATCTTTTATGTGGATGTGATTTCTTGTCAAAATTTCAATTTACACATTTATCACATCTTTGTTCAAAAAATTCATTTTTTGAGATGAAAATTTACAAATTAGTCACATGGTATCCAAACATGGTTCATATTATGTGAAAAGACATGGTTCAAGATACCTTCAACTTTCATTAAAACTAAAAATCATTTAATTTATTTTTGGAGTATATTTGTGTTTTTGAATACATAGGTACATTACATTCATTTTCACAAATGTATTCCAATCTCCCATTTTATAAAATGAAATGTAATAGTTTCTTTTCTAATATGTTGCCTAGGTTATATTCTAACATATTATGCAAAAATATTGTGAAAATATTTTGAAAGTTTGAGGTTGGATACATTCAAACATGCACATCCTTGGAAATTAGTACAATGTGACACCCCAAAAGGGGTCACCATAGTGTGCTTTCACCCTAGGGTGGCTTGGTGGTAAAGGAGTTGAACTCCATCCTTGGGGTCCAAAGATCAAACTTGACGAATAACATTCGTTGTGGTCAATGTTGGAATATTGACTAAATATTCTATATTTACCTCGACTACATAGGTTACATTGCTTATTTAAGTGAGCCTAAGTAGGTAGATTAAGAGGTCTACATAGCCATTCGAACTAGGTTTTTAACCTAACTTAAGTGGTGACATGTGTCAACAATTGCGAGGATGGAAAATAATTGAAATAAAAATTTAAATTATTTGTGTTATATGTAATTAATTTTAATAATAAATATCATACATTTAAAAATGTTCCCCAATTTTTTGGGTTTAATTTGTAGTAATAAAAAAAATTAAACAATGACTAAATTATCACAAATGACTTCACATATGTCCTTTATGACTAATGGATGAAATGTGCCACATCATTTACTAAATGATTACTGTCTTAAACAATTTGTTTGTAATGACTTTAAAGCTATTAGTTTATTTGTCTTTTATGATTGGAATACAAATCATAAACTCAATCATATAATTGAAATTTTCTTTTAGTGAAGGTTAAGAAAAATGTTTTAATGTTAATATCACATGCCTTTTTAATTTCAATAGTAGCTGGTTCTTAACTATAAAGGCTAATTCACAAAGAAGCAATTACATAATTAGAACAATTTGACAATCCATTTTTGGAATGTAATGACAGATGACTTTTAAGATATTGTAGATCAAAAATAATTTTTACATATTTTCTTTTAAATGCATGTGAACCACCACTACCAAAACAATTTGTGACCTTTGGACATACTTTGGTAACATGTCAATTCTAGTCATTCCATGTTGGATTTCCCCTATTTAGGGCAACCTATGCTACAAGAGAAATAAATTTCTAAATTTTTTAATTTTTTGCAAAAACAGATGGAAATTGGGAAATATATTGTTAAGTAGATTATTAAACCATGCAACCACAAAACATCAGGGCTTGCCACATCGTCCACAATAACAATAAAATCAAAAACCTATTTTTGTAAAAAACTATTAAGTTTAATTCAACCTTAGTTTTAAATGCCAAAATTTTCAATGTTGTAACTTAATGAATACATGATCCTTAACAAGTCATGTGTGGGATGGCCATTTTAAGTGGGCATCCGCTCACTTACTCCCGTATCTCCTTTTTACACCAAAAATCACATTTGCATATGTTGTGAATCCACAATATGGGTAACTGCTAGAAACATGCTTCTCTAGCATTTGTTCTAAATTTGGCCAAAAACCACGTGATGTCCTTTAAGTCTAGATAATTCCAAAAAAAAAAGTTTTTCTTTAGGTATTATTATAATACCTTAATTTAATATAGACCTAAGCACCGGCCTTTACACAATAGTTAAATACTCACAAACTTTGCCAAACATGCATGACACAATTATAGGGTGGTTAGTTCCACAACCCAATGTGGTAATGTATCTACCACAACAAACATATCTTTCATAAGAATCATATCTTTATAATATTGAAAGATATTAAGATATATTTATATTATATCAAATTTTTGTTGCAACTTTGGAAGCAATAGGAAAATTCATTAGCCTTGCTATTAGTAGTAACAAACAACACAAGGAGAGAAAAATAAATTAAAAACACAATATGATAGACAAAACACACATAAAAGGACAATATGGAAGAACAAAAACTAATATTTTACCTTTAAAGAATGCCTAGCTGCTTTGGAGCACATATTTGGGCATTCTCCATCCACCTTTCCCACCATCAAGAAAATTTTGTGTCATTGCCATTATGGCATTTTCAATGTAGAGAAAAACTCCATCCACATCACAATTTCTACTAAATTCCTTCAACTTTTCCATAATTATCGTCAACTGTTGCTTTGGACTTTTTTTACATTAACCACTTTAGATGGTAATCATCAAGGAAAACCCTACATAATAATTTTACCCATGCATTAAATGCCTTTTGCAAATCCCTTGTTGGTAACATGTGGCGGTCGATGAACATCTTTTGCTTCATCAATCACATTTTTTGTTTTATTTTACTACTTTGCAAGTTCCTCCATTGTAAGTATTTTTTGCAGTTTCTTGGCTACTTGTTCCACTACATCTAATTATGTTAACAAGTGTGTTTGTGGTACAATAGTTGTAGATGTCCTCCACACTTTTAATCTTGCCTTTTACAAAGCTCCTTGTAGACAAAATAAAAAAATATTGAAAAAAAAAAAAAGATTGGATTATAATAATCACAGAGATAAACCATAGGAAACAATAAGAGTAATAGAATAAAAGAAAATGAACATATCCTTGGCATGAAAATGATAATTCCACCATATACATCTTTTGAAAGCAAATGTGAATTACCAAGATTATGGATTTAATGTTTGTTAGGAATTAAAGAACCACAATCCATTGTTCATAATGCAAGCCTCTATGTACCATTATTTGTTTAGTTAAAAAATTTGTCATGAAAATCCTTAGACTTTTAGAGGTGCTTAGTAAAACCCACAACATTTTTTCATACAAGGTATTCTAAAACTTCTTTGCATTTATAACTTATGTCAACTTGAATAGAATGTGGGGAGATGGTCCAATAGTTAGGTTACAAAGATTTTACTTCGAACATATGAGCAAAAAGAGGAAAATCAACTTTAAGGAACACAAAAAAATTAGGGAGGTCAAACAAATGATGATGACCTACATGTTTAAAGCCCTTGAACAAGAATAACGAGTGTATGATAATGACCAATTACCATAACATTTCCACTGACTTCATTAATTCCTAATAGTTAGTGCGAGCATAATGTCATTTATGAATCGACATACTAACTGTTGTTACAAGAGCATATGTGCCATGACTTTGGCTAATTTAAAAAATCTTGAAAAAAGAGAAGACCAAAACTTGAAACTAAGAATTAGTTTGAATTCATGAAAAAATCTCCCAAATTATTTATAAATTGATGATAAAGCAGTGAAGTATGATTAATATCTTTTGCTTTTTTTTGTTACTTGCTCCATTGTACGTGTTTTTGTTACAAATACTTCAATTGAATTGTTATTTTTTTGTTGCTTTCCTCCTCACATCCAATTTCGCATTTTTTGGGGCTACATGTAAACAAAATTAAAAACCCAATACACAAGCAACTAATTCATAAGCTAGGACAATCATGTTACCTAATTCAAAATATAAGTAGCTTACAAGGGCAATATCCATTCATTTAACTTTCCATGTTTTGGACATTCCAACACATTAACAAGAGTTAAACTATAAACATAAAATTGAGGTTCTAACTCTTTGAAACATATTGATCATCACATAGGGAATTTGTATCCATAGCTTCCCATACAATTGAATGCCATCTATGCATGCAATCACTACAAATTTCCCTTGAACTCCCAAGTTTCATAACAAAGAAGAGGGCGTGAGTCACATGGGGAACACATGAACAAGGAAAGAGGGAGAATAATCACCTCTTAACTCCATAGAAAAACAAAAAAATAATTGAAGAAACTTCCTAAAGGTTTGTTAGCAATTTTTGATGCACATTTTCCAAAATTTTTAGCAAATGGAACCACGATTGCATGAGCTACACATGATAGGAGTTAAATGTTAAAACTATGTTGCTAAACAAGAATATCTATGATGACAACATCCACAACTACTACATGGTTGTATGTTATTTTTACAAGTGTCGATCCTCATGAATTAAAGTACAAGTGGATCTCAATTGGGATGTTTCAAAAGGGTCTTTTTATTTGTTTGTTTGATGGGTATGCTACAAGGATTATGATGTTATAGAGACACCAAATGATCACTCATCATTAATTACCATTGTCAAATTTGCTTGCAATGATCTTAAGCTTTTTAGTTATAATGTTAATAAGTAAGTTTTTTAGAGCTTTTGTCTTTTGAAAACTATATTGAACCAATTTGTTGTAATTGAAATTGGTGCTATGGTGTATACATTTAGTTTGATTTCCTCATTCTAGAATGTGTAGCAATGAATGCTTACACATTTTGAACAAATTGCAACAATAGGTTAGTTGTCTTTCGGCACATGACAATAATGAGTGTTGGTTACTAGAGCACATAATAACATCACGAGATTGTTCTTTTGAGCACCATTGTCACTTTTTTCATGTCTTATACATGCAAATATTATCATGCATTGTATCCATCTTATTCAAACATAAATAACACATGCCATGTTGTTGCCATCTTCATTATTTTCATTCAAACCACATATGGGTATCACATGATTCTTCATCAATTGATGACTAATCATGCAATGTTTAACTCCAATTTTAATGTTGCTACATGATGAAAAGTTCAATATTTTCAATTTAGCTAGTGGCAAATTGGTGCAATGCTTCAAATCAAAGGGAGATATTGGTAAACCTATCAAGATATAAATGTATACATAATTCTACAAGCTCTATTTTTTCACCAAGTTTTGGAAGTCGTGTTTTTTTCCCCTCTGGTCTCAAAACGTCAAAATTGAAGGTTTCTTTTTCTTGGTGGTTATGTTGGGATTGATGTCAAACATTAACTTGTTTTTTTGAATTGTGAATTTCTTTTCATTAGGTCTATGGATCCAAATGGCATGTATGTTGTGTGTTCACATTCCAGTTAATACTTACGAGTATATGATTTTGCCATTGGGGAACTCTTAGCTAACCCAATCTTCAAGGCATGCAAAAATTATAATTGGATTCATGTTTTTGCTTGATTACATGTAGCTAATCTCTGTAGGCTTTCTAAGACATAGAAGTAGCCTTTTGGTGAGATTATATGTTTTTCTTTGAAGGGGAAAATTTGATAATGGGTTATGATGTTTCAATTATGGGTATTGAGGTTCTAGCATAGATGTGTGTTGATGGGAATTCTATTTCATGCCTTATGAGTTTCCTTGAATCATTAGCAATGGTGTGGTGCTTTGGGGTGAAAGTGAGTGGAAACAATTGCATTTTTGTGTGGTAGCTTCCAATGTTGTCCTTTTGTGACCGTTGCAAAAATACCCAAGTTGAAATTTGTCCTCACCCAAAAGGAGGCTTGAAGTTAGTCATACTTTAGGCACATCCCAATATTTATCAGGAGCTATTAGGAGCCAAAATTACTTGACTTGATGTAAAACTTAAAAAATTACTTGACTTGCTTTTTTATTATTATAAGTATGTTTAAGATTTTTCATAATGGTGATTTTGAAAACATTTGATCACAACATTGGTATTAGCTTAACCACAATATGAGATTATGCAAAACAATGTTTCATTTATGAAATTGTGAAGTTTTGCATTGTGTCATTAAAATTTATTTAATGTCTGTAATATTTGAAATTATGGAGTTTTGCATTGTGATAATATGCTTGTTTTAATATATGAAAAAGGAGATTTTTGAGCAAAAAATGGTTTAATATACTTATTAATAATGTAAAAACTTGAGGGAAAAAAAAGAAAAAATTTGAGCCAAGAGTAGTATAGCCCACCTATGTCTCTCATGAAAAAGTTGAGAATATGAGTGGGATAGGTTGGTTTAACCTAGTTGGAATTTTATAACCTAGTGGGTGAGCTTTGAGGCAAAATTGTGGATATGAATCAATATTTCCACACACTTTTCTACACTTTTTTTAACCCACACTTTTTACAGGCCACTATCTTGAACAACTTTCCCATGATTTGCCACATATTTGTTACATATGGTTCATGTAATGAAACATCAAATGTGTGAAAAATGTGAGGAAATTCTAGGGTACAAGCATGGAAAACTATTCCAAATGTGGTAATGAAAGTAGCAAAGCAAGGATGAATAATTGGAGGAAACTCTGAGTTAGTTGTTTAATGATAATAAAACATAGATTGATCATCAAAGGGATTTCAAAAGATAGGATGAGAAATGCAAGTATAAAATGAAGAACAAAGAAGACAATAGATTTTGAAAAGCTGGATCTTGAACATAAATTGGGGAATGATGTTGAAGTTTCCTTAAAATGCCACAATAGCCAAGTTTGGGCAACACATTGCACATCAAGAGGGACCCACTTCCTTCTCCTCTCATGGATAGCTATGTAAGAAAATCCTACAAATAAACAAAATTGTGTGTAATAAATCACAACTTAAGAATCTATGAATTTAACTTTGTCTTTCAAAGTAACAAGGATTTAAGAAATCTCACTAGGTGTTAAATTAGAAGACACTAAACACCCCCCAAAAGAGCTTTGTTTAAGCAATAATGTAGTGTGGTTCAGTTTTTTTCTTTGGGGTTAAAATTAATCAAATTGTTACAAAAATCCATGCCCAATGAAAAATATATAGAAAAGGAGGTATTGATGCAAAAACTAAACCTAAAAATGTGATGGTGCTCGGCAATTATGGCTAGGAGGCCATGTGATGTATGGAGTTTGTAGCCTTGCAAAACTTAAGAAATTTATCACCTATCACAAGTTGATCACATCTAGACCATTGTATTTTGAGTTTTTTTTTTAGCTTGCCACCTTTTGATATTGAGCATGACAAAAGGCTCCTATAGGCACAACTATTTCATTGCTAGCTTGTGCTCTAAAGTTTATAGATTTCATTGTGAAATTCCAATGGTTCTACTTGTGTATGGTTTAGGTTTTTTATTTCAGTCATGTTTTCAAAGTTCAGCCTTTAGGAACAAATGCTTAACAACTTCAAAGTTGAATTAAAAATTTGATGGACCAATTAATAGCTACAATTTTGTTATAAACTTTTAACACATTTAGTGTTAAGATTACTCATGATATGCCACCTGTTGCCAAATACTTATATAATTTGGTTGGGTGTAATTGATAGTAATTTTGATAAATTGGGCCATTTTGTCAATTTTGAATTGGTCATGCAAATATTTTGTTATGTTGTAACCACATTAGTTCGATCATAGGCAATATTAATATATTTGTGCAATTTCAAAATGTCAACCTTAGTCACATAAACTATTGCATTGCATGCACAAAAGCCAATTGAGTTAAAGAAACAAAAATAAAGACACACTTTCGTGGTTTGATTAATCTTGTGAATAAAAATAATCGAACATTTTTATAGTGGCAAATGCCAAAAAGTAGTCTATTGATGTCCACATGCCCTATGCATCAAAGAAATAACCAGTGTTAAGTAGTTCTCACCTTTTTGAGAAAATCACCCGTTCCAATTTTCTTAAAAAAAACTACTCCAGTTCTTTTTTTTTTTTTTTCCCAAAAATTGATATCCCAAGGTTTTAAAATTATCATTAAAAATAAAACTATTGAATTTGTAGGTAGGTTGGGTTCTCAAGTTTGAACTCAAGATTCCTTTGATGTAAATTTAAATTTTAAACATAAAATCACAATTAATCATGTGAAATAAATTATATGATTATTTTATTAAACCATTGACGTGTGTAAACTTTAAATATAAAAGTTCAACTCTATGTGTGCACATGCAAAGAGTTGTGACCTAGGGATTAGCGCTTAAGATTTTCAAAAAGTATTGGTTTCAAACTCAAAACTTTTACAATGAATAAGTTTTTTTACACTTAATTGAGTTTTTATAAACATATATAAGTATGCTTGACCAGACTGAGCAGGTTACTTGATAGCCTTCACGGGTATCAGGTTTGGGACTCTGTGATACCTGATCGATTTTGAAACTGTGGATTTTCAGCCAAAGTGAGAGAACCTTCAAATTGAGAACTGGACTGAGAATTGGCCTGAAAACCAGGTGCGATTGTGATACCTGCTCAGGCACAGGGAACCAGCACCCACCAGCGCACCATGCAGGATGGATGGTAAGTGGTCAGCAAACAGTTTTCTGTTGGGTTCCAGTTCCCTAGTTAACCATGGTGGTTAGCTCAGTTGCTGTTTTTTAACAAGGTATTTAGGTAGTAAAAACAGTCCTTACCTATGAATACACCATCTACTTACCTAATAGTAACCTATTTTCTTACCTATCTACCTATATGGGACCTATTTTCTACAAAATTGGTTACCAAGGTGAAACCAAATATTAACTCAGTTGATGTTCATCCACAACTAACTGAGTAATAACAGGCATTCAGTAGTGCACCATTTCTTTTATTCTTCAACCCCTAAACATCATGACACTGCAAATTTCAATAAAAAAGCAGCCCATTTTGGGGCTGTATAACTTTTAATAAAGGTTAAACCAGTGAAAATTTCTCAGTCTAAAGGTGTACGCTGTTTACTATCTATGAAGCAAGGTAGTTTGTTTGTTTTGTTTTGTACTTATGAGATCCACCGAACCAGGATGCTTCAGATCATGTTCTTGGTCTCTTTGGAAAGCTCTCAAGGGGAAGGGGTGCATCAGCTTGGTTTCATGGTGTTTGTACTTGTGATATTGAGTTCTGGAATATTGAATGATTTCTTCACTGAAAATTAAATTAAATTGTAGCTAAACATTTCAGAGGAATTGGAATGTGCCTTTGGTGTTGTTGGAAAGATCTTGATGAGCAGGATTTAATGAAATTTATTTGGTAAGATTAGGATTCAGAATGTAGGAAATATTGATTTTTAAGTGATTTCTGCTGCTGAAAATTCAAAAAATCAGGTTTTGGAAGGAAAAACCAGTTGAGGACATGGTGCCACTTGGGCCAACAGCACAGGCCACACAAGTCTCTATTCAGTTCCAACTTCAAATATTGGTAGTGAACAACATAAACATTTTATCCTCTTGTCAAGACGAGTTTTGATGGTGGAAGGCACAAATTTTGCATTGTGTAGAATCATGAGGTGCTCGAAAAATAAGGCTATGGTGAGAGCTCCTTTAGCATCCTTTGGAAATGTCTTGTCCTAACTTTTTTGACATGTCCCGCAACCTTTCTTTTGATAGGTTAGATTTTTTTTTGCTTTTGATACAACATATTGTTTAACATTACAATGTTAACATTACATTTAATTTAAAAACTAGTTTAAAAATTGTTACCAAACAAAACTCTGAGTCCAAATGTGGTAAAAAGTTCTCAACATATTTTGAAATTATAAAATTTTCAGAAAAAATGAGGATATTAAGACAATATATTTTAATACATATTTTCCCATTTTGGCAAAAAAATTGCCCCCAAGACAATCCTGGTCGCCATACATATGTTTACTGGCTGCTGTTTTAATAAAAGCTTCATCAATTTAGTTGAAATCTTCATGGGGATGCTTGTCACTTTTACTACACTACAAAATGGGGGAAAAAAACACTGGTGTTGAGAGCAGTATTTGTTTTTCAATTTCCCGATGGAGCCAGGGTAGCAAGATCGGTAGACAGATTTCAACTTAACTTGCCACATTATTTCAAGGAACTCTTAAAACTGCAGCCAATAGATATAAATGTGGTGATACCCTCCCCTAAAGAACAGTATTCTGTCACCTTTTAGGTGAGTTGTTTTTCAAAAAAAAAAGAAAATTTGTAACAGAATGTTCCATTTTCAGAAAACTTTCATGTTTTGATGATTTTTAGGAAAAGCAAGTCACTGGTTCAGAGTACCCACAGAGCAGTGTTTTTTTTTCCCCTGGCCAACTGGTGCAAAATTGCAGAAGACATTTGCATCAGAAGAATATTCTGTTGCAGATTCCTAATGTTTTTGGCCACAATTGGTCACCCAGAAACAAAAAGAGTTCCCTAGATTTAGGCACGTTTCTACTGTTAGGCAGGTTTTGTAAAGAAGCAACTCAAATTTTTCTTGGGGTCTTACTATGATACCACCTTAGGTGCAGGTTCACCCAACTTGGCGTCTTGGGTGTGAGAGAGACAAAACCTGTAATTGTGCAAAAGAATTTGGTAAAACCACAAAGTGGAGATTGATGGTTCCTGGAAATAGGGGGGATGAAGTCTCTAGGCAACTCCCCCAAGTAGAGATTTAAAAAAAAGAAACCTGATTTTCAGGAGTCAAAAGTTGGAACTAGACTTTTTGCCCTTGGGGACTTGGCATGCATTTCACAATGGGGATGTCCTCACAATCCACATGGTTGGAGGAGGGAAAAGGTTTCCACTAAACCTTCCCCCACCTGAATGCACCTTCAGTGTTTGAAAAAGAGATGGCTCTTAATTTGAACCCTGAACCATAAACTCCTTTATCCTTGTTGAGGTAGAATCTACTAATTACTACTCATTGTTGTAAATAAACCTCTTTATGGGGTCTCATATTTTAGATTTGAGAGCTCCAAATGGTTGTTTGGATAATTAGAATTGTTTGGGGCAAAGAAAAGGTAGCAATTGATGGGATACTAGGTACCACCTTTTAGCTCTTTGCAGGCAGTTGCGAAGTCCATGGTCTTATCATGTCCTTCCATGTGTTGCATTGATGCTGTTGTCTCAGATGACAGAAACTTGATGCAACACTTCTAGATCTCCTTCAAATCTGCACTGCTCAGTGATGTGGTTGGTATTTTTTGCAAGTAATTTTGTACAATTGCATTATATTCTTCAATTGGATTTTGAACATACAACCTTCATCAACTGCATGTGCACATTCGTCGCATAACTAGCAAGCATGTGTAGGCAACACCCGGGTTGGAGCCTTCCCAGAATAAGGAGCTTAAGAGGAGGCAGTGGCCTATTTATCAGACCAGTATCTCATGCCCTATATGTAGAGGGGAACTGTACTTCTGTACTCAGTTTCACAGTAGGCATGACAATACTTTTTCCCCTAAATCTTTTTGTTGTTTTTCCACCAAAAAAAAGGGTAATCTTTGTTTTTCTGTGTAAAGTCAACTATCTTTTTGGTGCCAAATTTTTGATAGATCTCAACATTGGGCATGGCTATGTGGATGACGAATTATTATAAATTTCAACTTAGAGCATCTCCACCCCAAAAGAGTAAACAAATCCTTTATTTTAGAATACAATACCTGTTTCATGATCACTGTCCCCACCCACAAATGTCGTAAAAGTCCCTTTAAATTAAACAGTCAAAGACCATTTATATCTTTACATCTGGACGAGTAATAGTCACTGTCCAAATTCATAGTAGAAACAAGTTTTTAAGCAGGTTAAAATGACCACGCAAAATGGACCATTAATCCTGGAGAGCAGCAGGATTTGCACTATCCTGCTGCAAGATTTAATGAAAAGGGGTGTTTGCCAGTGTGGGGTGGAGATGCTCTTAGCTAGTGAATATCGAGCAGGGCCCAAGTGTGTCCCTCAATTGTTTGTTATAACAAAGGATCACAAGGTGCACATGCTCAATTCCATTCAAATGTCCCAGAGGGTCATGTATTGTCTACAAGCCTCTACTAGCCAGTGGCTAACTTGACATACTCCTAACATCTAATAGAAGCTAATTTAGTGAGTACACTACAAGTTTGTACAATTGGAAACATGCGAACCAATGTGAACACTGGAATTTGGAACATTACAATAGTTGTATTTTACTAGAGCACAACATCCTTGTCAAGGTGAACAAGCTTTTGTCACATTGAGCTGCACTGGGTAATTACTCAGTAAGCAGTACAGATTGAAAAAGCCACTTTTAGATGCATAGCAGACACATACAGGTAGCTCACAAGTTCTGGCCAGAGTGAACCAACAGCTTAACCTCTCCAGTAAAAAAAGAAGTCAAAAAAGAAAGGTACGTAGGACAATAGGTGGCTACAAAATATGTATAAAAAGTAGGTCCTGGCCAGGGGCAGGTAAGTAGGACAATAGGTCCCTACGAAGTAAGTAGATGCTTGGATGGCCAAGTAAATGGCTTGTGAGTTGTAAGTAGGCAGTAAAGATAACAACTAAACCAAACCACCATGGTTAGCTAGCGAACTGCAACCCAATGGGAAATTTGTTTTCCTGTGACCTGTCCAACTACCATCCATCAAACCACGATCCATCCATCCTTCGTGGTTCGCTGCTGGCGGTTGGTGACACCGTCGTCGCTGCACGTTTCTGCTGTCGCAAAGCAAGGGCTCATCTCGCAGGAATTCTCGTGGCTCGTCCAGGAGAAACAAGATTGCCAAGGAACGGAACGGACAGGCGACATGGTTTCACAGACTTTGCATTTGCGCTCGGAGGGTGCTGCAAGCCTGTGGTAATTTTCCTTTCTGCGGAAGTTTGTGGATAACATTAGGGATGCAGATTCTGCAGGAGAACCTCCGCTTCACCTGCGAGACAAAGGCATGCCGGATGGGAAGTAATTGACCACCAGCGGAGCACTTGACCGCTGAATTGGGGCTGCTGGCTGGCTTCTCTTTTCCTTTGTCTCGTTCTTAGAACTTTCAGCGCCTGCTTTCGGTGGCGCCGACGAACTCCTGGAGGAGCTGCATTTGCACTCGCTCCTGAACCATTTCAGGGGATTCTTCGACCGAGTCTTCCTTAACTCGTCTGGAGTGACAGCATGATCATCAGCTGCGGAATTCATCTTAGCAATAGAACCCTCCATTGCAACGTGATCTTGGTCAGCTAGCTGCGTATTCACCGCCGCGGAGCAGCAAACAACAGAATTAAAAAAAGTTGTCCAAAACAGAGCTCCCAAGATGAAGGATCACAGATCAGATTATAGTCAGAGCTCCGGACCGTAGAGCTGCTACACAGCACGAAAGTAGAAGAAAACGGGCAGAATTAGCTGGTCACTCACTTCCTAAAACTCGCACTAAGCAGCTTGAAGCCAAGAATCACAACACCAGAGCAGCGGAGAGATCACACCAGAAGCTTCAGATCCAAATCTGGAGAAGCAAAGTGAGGAGGAATAATTGGAAGAAACTGCAATGAGTCAATTGTCAGATTCCAGAGAGCTGGATGTTGAATGTAAATGGCTGTGGATGCTGTGGAAGCTTTCTTAGAAAGGGAAGGCCGCCAAGTTTGGGCAACACGCTGCCTGTCAGGAGGGACCCATGTCTGCCCTCTCCACACACGAACGAATCTGCAGGAAAATCCTACAACTTGTAGAGGGTCCCTACACAATGTAATTTTGGAATGCGAAAGTTCTGTTAACTGGAACAGTCAATTGCCTGTAGGTTACTCGTGTAGTTTCTGGGAAAGAAACGTCAAAAAAAAGGAAGGAAAGTAAGATTTTATGAGGAGGGTTTCCGGTTTTTCAGAAAGAAGCTGCAAGACCTCATCCTATAGTTGGGATTTGTCAGCTAATTTGTCTTTCCAGGCAAATGCTTCAGGCTTCATTTCCATATGCTGGAGTCAATTGTGATAAAGTTATCCACTATTTTCCAATGGCCCAAAACACCTGCAACTGATGTCTTTTCTGGCTAGGGCCTACCCTAATTTGGGGGGCAAACATAGTTTGGGTGATCACCATTAAATGTGCTGGCCGGCCACAGTAGCCATGGTGCTTGCTGTCCCTCCACCAATAGCCATGGCACCCTTCCCACAACACCTATGAGTTTTTTTTTAATTAAAAAAAAATCACCACAGGAGAGGTCAAATGAAGGGCCTTGAAGCCAAGGACAGTCAAATAGCAGTGGTTTCCAGCACCGTGGATGGGTCCTAGGGTTGAAAAAAAAAGTAGAAAAAAGAAAACAAAAGAGAAGAAGATCACATGGGTGTTGTGGAAAGTTGCCCGAGCTACTGGTGCAGGGGCAGCGGCTGCTGTGGCTACTGTCCAGAGCATTTAATAGTGATCAACAGAACTATGTTCTCCCATCTGAACCATGATCTACCCTAATTTAGCCTTGGCAATATGGTAGAAAATGTTAAGAACCAATCCAAAATTTTCTTGGCTTCTTACTATGCAGGTAACAGGAGGAGAAACGGTGGCTCCTCCTAAGGAACGAAGAAGGCTCCACATAAACATACGAAGTAAATTTGCAAATTAGTTGTTGGGGGACCAGGCATGCATTTTGCCAAGGGGCGGGGTTGCGGAGGGAAGGGTGGCTCTTCCTGATGCATTCACATGGTTGGAGGAGGGAATAGGCCTCCCCAACGCTTTCCCCACCTTAATGCACATGCACTTTTTGGAAGAGATGGCTCTTCTGAGGTGGAATGGACGTGTGTTGGCCGGTTATTGCTTGTTTTTCATAGCTAGCATGGTAGGTTATTTTTTTATTCAAAAAAATTGAACCACACAGGCTATCAAATATAAAACATTTCCATAATTTTAGAATCAATTGTTTATCTATTTCATTGTCAGAGTAAACTACCCAATTATCAATTTATTCAGTTATTTCCATCTTTTCCTGATGTTTAGGAGTTATACTTTGAAATTTCTTCATATTGATTTGACATATATTTTATGAGTAAACTGTAAAACCAAAGTATATTGTTTGAAGTGAAAATATTTTTACTCATGGCAAAGGTCCCATATATATACAAATTGAAGATAGGTGAAGATTTTTTCAACATTGCTTCAGAAACGGTGAGGCATCCAAATTGCTATTTACAAATGTATTGCATCTCTAACTATTATTTTACAACAAATTAGTTGTTAACTTTAATTATTAGTAATTTTCTATTAAGTCAAAAATTATGGCTTTTGGGTAGGATTGATCATCGTCAATCATCGTTTCTGGATGAAGTTAGGCAGGCAGTGTGATCTCTTTTAGAAACTACGCTGAACATCCTTCCTCACACTTGACTGCCTAATTTTTACTCTATTCTTCAAAACAGATTTTACTATATGCACAAAAAATCAATCTTAAACTAGAGATCAGAGCTAAAGAATACATATAAACTAATTGTGAGATTTATCAAATTGTAAAAATAAAATAAAAAACTGATTAGTAAGTTCAAGAATGATCAGTAAGTTTATATATATATATATATATATATTAGTGGGACTCCTATTCTATTTAGATTTATTGAACTATATATTTTCATGCAGTCTTATATTATTTCTCAATGAGGCATATCTAATGCTACCTCGTGGCTTTGTAAGTATGTTAGCTTCTTGCTCGTTAGTAGGCACATATTCTATGTTAACTTTTCCAGACTTTGTTTTTTCATGAATAAAATGATCTTGTAATTCAATATGTTTACTTCTAGCATGCAATATAGATTTTTAACAAGTTTTAAAATGTTCTAGTTATCACAAAGTAGGCAAGTAGGTTTATTATCATGAACACCAAGTTTAGCCAGTAAATGTTTTTGATTAAAGTCAACTAAGTTTCACAAAATTGGAAGTTGAACTTGAAAAGTAACCCAATAGTGGACTTGGGCTTATTTAGGTCTCTGGACCAATCCGAGTCTGCATAGAACACAATTTCTTCTGGTCCATCTTGAAGAAATAAAATGCCAAACTCTTTTGTACCTTGAACATATTTTAGTACTCGCTACTAGGCTGCCATGTGTGCTTCTTGTGGTGCGGACATAAATCTACTTAAGTAATTCATAAAAAAGGACAAGTTTGGTCAGGTAATGGTGTAATAGATAAGATTACTGATTAGACTTTGGTATTCTACCACAATGTTAGTGAGGTTTGAATCCATATCAGTATAGAGACAAACCCACTCCTCCATAGTTGTGCTGATTGGATGACAATTTGCCATTTGATATCTATGTAAGATTAGTCTAGCATATCTACATTGAATCAACATTTTGCCTTCAATGAAATATAAGAACTTTATGTTAAATTTGGTTAGATTGAGTCTTGACATTTCGTAATGTTTTTCTAATTCTTCTTCTACCATGAATAATTTATGATCATCATCTCTTGTCGAAAACACATCATCACCATACAAGATCAAGATTACGCAATATTCTTTTGCTAAAATGTTATAATAAAGGTTGTGGTTTGCATGATTTCTCCTAAGTTCATGTTCACAAAAAAAGGAGTGAATATATCTTGGAGTACCATGCCCTAGGTGCCTTCTTTAACTTGCAAACTTGATGTCCTTTTCCATGCACTTCAAAACAAATTGGTTGTAGCATGAAATTTTTTTCAACAAGATCACCACTAGTTTAGCCTTTAGTTTTTCAACTATGCCATTTGTTGCAAGTTTTGTCTTGAACACCTATTTGTTCGTAATTGGACATTTCCCTGCCGGTAGATCTTGAAGTTCCCATGTTTTGTTGTGCATGACAGTGTCTTATTCTTGTTGCATCTAGCCACCCTCCAACCTTGGGGTGAAAGCATGGTAAAATGTACAACTAAAAGTACTTGCAAGTCTACTTGTTAATTGAACAAAAAGTAGGACCAAAATCTATCACAAAATTGTTATACATTCAATATTTTTAGTTGAATTATAAATAACAAGATATTTCTTCATTATTATGCATTAATTTTTTAATTTTTCATTGTAAAAATAGATTTCAAGTAAACTTTTCTAAATGCAAGTAGCTTTTAAAACCTATTTTCTATAGTGTAAGATTTGATTCAAGTATGTGTCAAATATATTATACCAAAGAGAAAGTATATATATTTTTGGTAATGCCCTTGAATATACAATGATCTTTATGCTATAACTTCATACATGTATATTTCATTAAAATTTTTAATGAAAAAATAGGTTTGAACACCATTTTGATTAGTCAATTTCAAACCTATTTATTCCCTATTTTTATTATTCCAAAGTTTTTGAAATTTTGTAGTTGATTTATAATAAACTCAATTGAGGGCTCAATAGTTTCAAAATGAAATTTAAGTAAAATTTGAATCTACTTTCTTGTGTTTTTGTGAAAAACTGCCTTTTTTTTTAACTTGATATTTTTTCAACAATTTTTTTGTATATTTTACCATGCTTTCACCTCTTGTTAGTAGCCACCTCCCTATAGGTTATCATATCTTCCAAAACTTCCATTCAATAAATTTATTCCTTGGAGTAGGATGGTGCACTGTGTAACTGTTTAGAGGATGTTATTTGTGTATGTTGCTTTTTAGGAGATGATGCTAAAACTATTTTTGTTGGAAGAAGAATATGTTCCATATCCACACCATTGTTCATGAAGTTTCCTATATCAAGATTTCCATGGTTTGCCATTGGTGTAGCAACTTCCTTGTCTTCAAACTTTTCATTGGCTAAAGGTTTGTCATTTGCATCCTCCAAAACAATGGGAATTGTTGCAAAAAAGTCTAATTTTCGTACTTTCTTTTCCTTCAAAGCCACTTCTCTCATGATTTCTTCATTAAACATTACATCTTTAGAAATCACAATCCAACATGTACGAGGGTTATACACATGGTATGTTTTGGACATGCAGTCATCATATCCCACAAATAGGCCTTTAGTAGATCTTGGCTCCATCTTGCCACATATTCATTTAACTACATGAATGTATGCCAAGTAACCAAACACTTTCAAGTGATTGAGTTAGGTCGTTAGCCTATGTACAAATGTACTAGAGTGAAACTTCAATTAACACTTATGGGACTTCAATTTGTGAAATAGATTGTTATGTTCACCACTTCACTTCGAAAGGAATTTGGCAATTGTTCACTTGTAGCCATACTACAAGCTCTATAAAAAATGGTCTAATTTTTTTGTTTTAGAATGCCATTTTGATGTGGTTTTCAATAGTTGTTAATTCTTTCTTTATTCCATTATCTTTACATAATAGTTTGAAATCATCAATGAGAATTTCACCCCTTCGATCATTCTTCAAAATTGTTTTTAGCTTCCTAGTTGTTCCTGTAGTTATCTTGATCTTTTTCTATAACTTAACAAAATTTGAAACAATATAGATTTGATAAGTAGAAAGTAAATCCATGTTTTTTTAGAATAGCCCTTGGAAAATGTGAAGAAATATTGTGACCCTCCCAATGACCTATGTTTGAAAGGTCCACAAAGATTAGTGTGAAACAACTAATTTTGCAAGATTGCCCTCATTGCGCTCTTTGTTGGCATGATTTCCTTGTGTTGCTTTCCCAACACACTTTGTCACAAACAATGTTAATGATTAGTATGTATGGCAGTACAGTTGAATGTCCTTCTTTGGACAACTCATGTACACCTTGAATACTTATATGACCTAATCGTTCATGCCAAAGACTTATTTTAGGTTGACGTTCTATCATTAGCGGTGTGGGCGAGTTTTGTGAAACTTTTTGTAGAGTTGCGATTGTAAATTTGTATAAACCATTGGTTAAATCTTTCTAACTTGTAGCTATTATCTTATGAGGTGTATAGACTATTATTATCCAACAATTAGTTCTACCAAAAATCATTACACACCCCATGTTTACTATAGCACCTACTAAAAGAAGGTTTTCTTTTACTCTAGGCACATACAAAACATTGTTCAAAATCTTTATTCCTCCATGGAAAGCAATTACACTACTACCTTTACGATGCACTTCATGAATGTGGCCATAGTAGATTTGACAAATTGGCATGACCTACAACCTTTTTAACATTTTGCAAAGACTCACTATCATCACAAACTTACGATATCATGAAATTTTAATAGAATTTGTGCAAAAATCATAAAATGTGTCTAAGTAAAATCCATGGGCTTCAAATGTAAAAATGACATAAAAATATACATATTACTTTTAGATAAATGATACGTCTTTTCTACTTGTGATGTTTTGATGTGAAGTATGTATGATTTACATTTTAAATAAATCCATGCAATTATTGTGAAGTAATTTTGGATAAAATTATGCAAATTTTGTGTATTAAACATGAACATTCATGTATGCCATTCAAAAACAATGTATCATCTATTTGATTATTTAAGATATTGAATATGTACAAATATTATTCATATTAACCATAACATAGAATTCATGGGATTTTTATTGGAACCTATGAAAACCAAACTTCACACAAAATTTGTACAAGCCTAAGCCTAGTAAGTTTGTGATGATGTCCTATGACATGAGTGGTAACACCTGGATCAAGATACTAGTTGGTATCTTTGTTTGCAGTCATTCACATGGGTAACAAATTCCCGTTGACTCGATGGTTGTTGTATTTCAATGGTTGGAATTGTCTTTTGTGCATTGCATTGATTTTTGAATGTGGTGGGTATAGAAAAAATGGACATTTTCTTCTTCAATGACTAAGTTGTTTTAAATTGTTGCAATGGTTTAGTTGTCACAGTGTGTTTTGAGGATAATTATAAGGATTGTTGTTTCCATCTTGAATGTGTGAAGCTTGTCCAATACCTCCACGTTCACTTCCATGTCCATGAACATGGTGTCCTTTTTGGTTCATAACTTGTTAGCCAAATCTATGTCCAATAGTGGTGAAAAATGCTTCATCCGAACATTCCCATTTTTGCTCAATTTGACATTTTTATTCTTCCAACAAAAAATTTCTAGAAAATTTATCAAAAGTCATCATTTCATCATGACTAATCACTTCTTGGATAAATGACTTGTAGGAATTTCGTAAGGCTCCCAAAGTTATCTGCACTAAAGAACTGTCCTTCATTTTTCTTCCAATCATTTGCACATGGATAGTAGTTTCTTTGATTTTTGTCAAAAATTCCAACATTGGTGTTGTTTTTTCTAATTGAATGTGCAACAACTTGTTGATCAACAACAAACTTCGAATTGCATTGTGATTTTTGAATAGGTCTTAAAAAATGTTTCACGCTACACATGGGTCTTCTTCATCAACAATATGTGGGATTAATTCATCCCTTATTGAGGTGATGATGATGGTGGCTAATGCCTTGTATCTATACTTTATCACCATTGTTTTAGTCATTGTAGTTAAGAATAATGTTAAATAACAATCAAATGCATCTCTAGCTACACCTCCATCATCTCCTATATTGACCACCACTTCTTTTGCATTTTGGTCATCTCCTTGTGGGAAGACAAGTCCCTGCAAGTCCTCCTTCTTTTGCTATCCCTTGTACAACTTCCATCTCACTTGCCAACTGACTAAATTCCTAGTGAAGGTGACAACACAATTCACCTTCTAGTTGCATTTTCAAATAGCTACAAACATACTTGGAAGAACCCCCATTCCTCTAGAGTGGCTCTCATTTGTTCCACATGCTCAAGTTGTTTTTTACCATGCAACCCCAAGAGGTTGACCATTGGATTGCTCATCCCCCACTAGCAATAGTGCAGTAGTCTTTAATGTTACCCTTGAGCTTCAAGACATCTAGAACTTTTTGAGACCTAGCCAACTGCACAACTAAGTCATAGTTTGTTGTAATCCACATTTTTTGTAATTGCCATCATGATTGCTGCCTCCTTTCTTCTCTCTCTCTCAAGTTCTTTCAAGGTTTGTAAAATAGTTCTACAAACTTTTGATACTCATTTAGCTTGAACACTAGCTCAGAATATATTGTGCTTGCAGTGTAGTTCTATAAAGTATGAAAACTTCAAACATTATTACACAACCTTTAGTTTTAGTAGAGGTTCTAGACTAGTGTTTGGAGCTTTGTAGAGGTTCTCTCTCACAAGTGTAAGCTTGGAAGTTTGTTGGAGAACATGAGAATTGGATTCAATTGTGAAAAACAAATTTGGGAATGGAGATCCAGAAACTGACCAGTGTGAGATGGTTTATGTAACATGTGAATGTCAGCAAAAGTGCAACATTGCTGCTAGATCTAGTGATGGCTAGCAATTGAACAGCTCCTCTACATTTGATCAACATAACATCACAAATGTAATTTCTTGTTTAGTTTGCAATTGAGGGTTTTTCTAACTTTGCTTGATTTCCAACTTTCTATGCTTTGTAGTGATCAGGTAGTTGAATGCATATAAATGAATCTCTTCTAATGTAATTTTTACACTTCCTAATACACCAGAGTCATGCTTAATGAGATGAATGGAAATGGCTAGTTTTCATTGGTTGCAAACTTACCAGCTTTTTTCTGTAAGCTTTGATCTCAAGTGCTTTGAATGTTTACAAGTTGGTTATTGCTATCATTAAATGTGATCATCTTTTTGGAACACTTCTAGCTGAGCTTTGGGAATTCAATGATTTTGTGGATATAACCTTTGTGGAAAGTGCTCCACACTTTGGCAATTTGCGAAGTCCAAGACATAATTAGCCAAGTTGTAAAGGTGAGCTTTGGTGAACATGCTTTCGTAGAATCCTTTGATAAGGGGAGGAAAGTTCAATACTTACTTGTTTGGGTACTCTTGTGGGTTCAAAGGTCCAAAGGCAACTGCATGCATTCTAGAGTAGCCAAGCAATCATGATTTGCTGGGTTAAGTGCCTCGCTTCATCAAGAAGAAAAACAAAAGGTTTGCCATCTAAAAGCTACTCCAATTTTCTCTTCACCCTTAGGGCTATTGTCCTTTGTTTGTAACAAGCTGATCATAACATAATGGCTTTGCTCTTTATGGCAAGTTCAAACACAAAATTATAAGAGTTTAGGGGTATAAGAGTTGACAGGTTCAAAAGAAAAAAAAGGAGAGTTGATGGGTTCAAACAAAATCACAAAAGATTATGGTAATTTGATTGTAAAATGACAATGGATTTTGATTATCTATTTGATGGAAACAATAGGTTCATTGCATAATGATTCCATCCTTTATGGCATGTTGAAACAG
>Ga0116227_10000532_pt1 | contig 74809 bp, 46 predicted proteins | sample S1TSphgellanicum_FD_89693 | JGI IMG/M metagenome (GOLD analysis project Ga0116227, IMG submission 89693) | Host-associated microbial communities from peat moss isolated from Minnesota, USA - S1T2_Fb - Sphagnum magellanicum MG | ecosystem: Host-associated > Plants > Peat moss > Unclassified...
GATGGTGATGATCCTTCTTCTTCTTCTTCTTCTTCAACAAATTTAGACCCAGTTTTTGGGATGCTGTTTTTTTCTTTTTGTTTGGTCGCTCTTGGTTTTTCTTCCTCGATGAGTTGTGTTCGTGAGTATCCCGGGTCCTCGTGATGGGTGGATTCCAAGCAGTAGGGTGGATTCCTCGCTCGCGGATGGGTGTCTTTCTTCGCGGGCTGAGAATGCATGATGCTACAGTGTGTACAGATTGATGGGCACTGAAATTCTGGTAGAGATGGGGGTGGTGGATTCCGGGTATGCAAGATTTTAGGAAGGAGGGAGATGGAAGGATGTTAGGTCGCGGAGTTTTTTGGGTTCTTTCTTCTTGCTTGGGTGTGGGTGATTCTCTCTCGTGGTTTCAGATACGAGGTCGTGACTCAAGACTGAGGTCTTGTGGTGGAAGGTAGAGGCTGCATTGGGGAAGAATTTTGTCCTCTTCATGTGTGGAACGCAAAGGGAGGGAGCAAGAACGTGGAAGGCGGTTTGTGAAGGACGTGTTCCTTATGCATCAAACTTGCGAAGAAGATTGTGCATGAGATGGGGGCAGGGTCTAGCGAAGTCACGGATGCAACCGTAGGTGACTGACGGTGGAGGGGACTGACCCAAGGCGTTGAGACCCACCCACCCCGCCCTTGGCTTGGGTGTGTGTGTGCGCTCAATAAGCATGGAGGGTGGGATTGACGGAGGTTTGAGGAATGGTGGTGTGGAGGAGGACATAGTGGAGCCGAATACTGGATCGGGATTACCTCCGCCGTCTGACGAGGATGAGCGAGCCGGCTTTGAGCAGATACAAATGCAACATTTCCGGGAGCCTGATATGGAGCAATTGGAGGTGGAGGATATTGACTATGATTCGACCAGCATTCTGAGTGACGATGATTCCAGGTGTTTACATCAATCCCTTGTTCTTGTGTTTTGCACCATTGCACTTCTATGCCTGCTGCAAGCAACATGTTCTTGTCAGCTTGTCTGGTCGATGATCAGTAGCATCTTGAGAAAATAACTTCTACTTTTGCTTTCATTTGTGCATCTGGGCTCATCATAAAACTGCTGCTCTCCTTGTAGAACTTCACAGCACTAACTTCTTAAAGATCTTCTCTTTGGAGGTGGGGTTGGGTTTATACATTTGTCATAGACTGGTTGCCACTGCTTCATCCTCCTGAGATGTAGATTTGGATGTCAGGTTCCTTACTACACACCTGGGTGATATGTTAGCAGGGGCAAGATATCTAGACTCTTCAAGAGCACAACTGATCTGCTATAGGATAAAATGAATCAGAAGACTTGCTCTGAGGATTCTAGGCTTGCTGTCCAATTATGCAGTTTTTAGGGCTCACTTTTACTGAAGCCTGTGTGCTCATTCTCCCCCCTTCCTTTCAGACCATCAAGGGATGATGAGAATGTTCCTATGCCTCTCTCTCTATTCTTACTGTGTGCATACAACAAGGTCACCTGCAGTGCTGAACTTATGGGTGAAGAATCTCTTTGCATCTGAATGCCAACAATCTGTCAATAGAGAGAGAAGTGGACACGAGTTGGTGTTGAGAGTTGAGACCACTCCATTTGTTGTTTGCCAGTTTTGGAATGTGTCCAGTTCAAAATGCATGCTGCAAAGTAGAAGTTGCACTGAAAGATCTTGTAGCATTGCTGACAGTGTCCTTGGAAGAGTGTTGAGGTCCAAGAATAAAATACTGGTTACTAAGAAGTTGGGACCCAGTGCATGGTCAGTATGGCAGGCCGTGGTGATGGAGGTGGAGGTGCTCATGGTGGCTTCACATTTGACACCAATCTTGCTTCCATGCATACTTATCTTGGAGGTCTGTTCTGGTCAAAACAATGGTACTAAATGGGTCCAATTATGAGTGCTAGGTTTCTCTTTTGCAGGGTTTACTTTTTGGGAATCTAGCATGTCCTCTTTCTTGAGCAGATTTCTTCATCTCTCACCTCCTGTTCCCATGATCCCTCAGAAGTAATTTTTTTCTATCAGAGAAATGAGGTCACATGAAAACAATTATGTACTTGCACAACTAAGCCCTAAACCGATGACTGGGAAGTTCATCTGAGTCTCATTGTCTGACAGCTGTATCAGATCGATGTGCACTTGTACAGGTCCATGATTTGCCTGATGGGTGCTTGGCCATATCCCAGTGTGTGGATATCACCTGATTGTGAGGGTTCTGATGCTTGCTTAAACCTGTGCAGAGGTGGATGATGTCACAAGTAGTCGCTCTTTTGCTGATGCAGGTGCAGTACTGACACTAGCAATGTTTTACCTGGAGGGTGAGCTTCACATCCATGTTAAAGGAGTTATGAACTGCTATTCTATACATGCTTTGTTGTAGCTTGATAGGGAGCATGTTGTATTATAAGGTACCTGATGATCAAGTTTGGCTTTTGCAGGGATAGTTCTCTTTCCAGGGGACACACTTCCACTTCGTGTGCTTCAACCACGATTCTTGGCCGCCGTGGATCGTGCAAGGCATAGTGTGGAAGCACCTAATATGCTTGGTGTGGTACGTCTTCAAATTGTATCACCCTAAGCCTTGGATCAAGAGAGGTGAGAGTGGGAGCAGTATGAGAATCATAGCTAAGCCTCCATTACCTCTCTTTGTTAACGGAAGTTCAGCAGTCTTGCTATATTTAGGACTTGAGCCTTTGTCTCATCTAGTAGAAATTATGATGTGAATTTTGTTTACCTTTGTCAAAATCTAAACTATTTGATATGTGCTTTCTGTTAGCCACAGATGATGAAAATAGTGGGCAAAAGTTGTTTAAGGAGTTTGTTATGCAAGTTTGTTTTAGTGTTTGTGCTGATTTAGTTGCAGATCTGAGAAAGTAGCAATGTAGTTAGTTTTAATCCATCTGCAATTGGCTAGTAAGCTGTTCACCTGCTTGGCATAGGTGTGTGCCTTACATGTATTCAGGGGTGTTATTGCAGATACATGTGCGAGCCAGGCCACAAGATGGGCAAGTCCATGTTGCATCTGTGGGGACCACTGCAGAGGTATCGCCCTCTTGGAATTATACAATGAAGAGTTCCTGTTAAACAGCTATGAAGTGGTTCAGTTTGAATTACCACTCTCAGTGCTTGTCCTCTACATGTCCATTTGTATCTAATCTATAGCTGCATTTTGCTAGATTTGGGTTGAAGTGGTTCCCTCAATGTACTGGAAAGAGAAACACTGTGGGGCCCCTTCATGTATGAGCTGTGATGTTGTTATGTGTGGTCGGGCTTAATTGGGCAGATTAGACAATTGCGCCAGCTCACTGATGGCTCAATGAATATGGTTGCAAAGGGCCGACAGCGCTTTCGAGTCTGCAATGCACAGACAGAGGCTGATGGAGTGGTACTACTTAGTATTCTCTATGTTCCTCACAACTTTAATGTACAATCCATGCAGGGCAGCATATATACATGAGTGGGGATGAGCAAGGATAAGAGGTTTAGTTATGGGAGGATGCTGCTTTACAGTTCTCATGCAGGGTCATGATCTTATGGAGAAACACTAGAGATTGACTTCACCTGTGTTATATGTGTGACGTGCAGCTGATTGCTCAAGTTCTGATTATTGATGAGGAGACTCCACTACATATACCACGAGATGCATTTGGGTTGCTAGCTTCTGTACCTGCATTTCAGAGTGGTAAAGTTCCACAAGCAGTGGTGACATCACCTCTGGCCTATGAACTGAGTGATGATGAGACAGTTGAGCTTGAAGTTGCAGATTCAGACTCAGGCACTGAAGAGGAGAGAGTTTTACGTAGGTGAGCAGTACTATCTGCCCAGCAATTGTGTGTACCTCACACATTTAGGACTTCCAAAATCTAGGGAGGAGGTTTGTTTTGTAGTTTCACACAATCTTTCGGTCAATGAGATGAACATCAGGTGATGGTAAGATATGCTTCTTGAACACATGTCTGAAAGGCAAGAGTGTCTCATTCTGCACATTGTCATGTTCTCCAACTGTAGATGTTGAAGGTATTTCTTGCAGGTAGTGCATGGAAGGTGGAGTAGTGTGTTATTTATGGTACAGATATAAGATGCTCAGTATTCTTTTCTATATAAAAAAATGGCAAATCTCTCAAACCCTTACAAGTAGGTCTGCTTTGCTTTGTGTTGTGACTGTTCTGTAGGTTGACTCAATTTGCAGCTGCAAGTAATGATCTTCTACGTGTTATTCAGAGAGAAATGGGTGGAGAGGAGAACAATGATGAAGAAGGGATACTGCATTGGCTGGGGCAAATACAAAGAGTACACCACCAAGGTCCAGAGACCCCTGGTCATGATGGAGAAGGCCTTGTGGCTGGAGAAGGCTTAGGGAGTGTTGAGAACCTAGAGAGTGAAGACATGGATAGTCAGGACCAGGGAACACCACTAGCAGTAGACTATGGTAATGGAAGTCGCCTTAAAAGACCAGTGGAGGGGGGTTGGGGTGGAGTTTATAAGGCATGGGCTGTTGATGCATCCAAGTGGCGGTGGAGAGCACAGCGCACTGCCTGGCCACATTGGGTGTACTCTCAGTTTGATGCCTATGAGCTGGCACGACGAGCTGCTGGTAAGTGCTGGAATCATGAAGCCTTTTTTGTTCTTTACTGTGTGAGTGCAGGCTGGTCTGTGTTTCCTTTCTGGAACCTTGTATCCACTTGAGCCACATATTGAACCAAATGGAGAACTGGAAGCCTGGTGTTTGACTGCCTGTATCTTGTGGACAGACATGCTAAGGCAAATGGCTGACCTCCCAAGGATGGAAGCTATGGTCCGAAGCCCCAACCTTTTGTCCTACCATATTGCTAGCAATATGCCACTCCAGGATGCTACCCGCCAGGAGCTCCTTGAGGTTGATGGCACTGTACATCGACTGCGTCGAGAAATTGAGCTTCTGGAGACCATGGATCAGTTGCGCTGCAAGTGCTGCTTTGTATGCACACCTTGGCACATCTCTGCCTGTGTTTTCTGCATCTGAATGTTCATGCCATGACAGACAGTTTCCTTGATGCATTATCATATTACCTGAGTACATTTGTGCAACTATTGACTGCTATTCTGATTATGGTTGAATCACCTTATAACCACGGTGTTGTGGTATCTGTCATTTACAGTCTATAATTGCAAGGCGGAGTGACATGCTGGTGATGTCTTCTGATGGGCCCATCACTGCATATGTCAATGCCCATGGTTATGTCCATGAGACTCTAACACTTGCCCGTGCACGTGGGCTCATTCTAGCTGGACAACCGCAGACAACCAATAGCTGGTTCCCTGGGTAGGTTATTTTGCTGTTTATGTTGAAGTTTAGATCTATATGTCAAGCACACAAGGTTACAAACAAATTAGAATCCTGAAATTGAAGCTGTAGATTTGTTTGCTATGTGCATCTTAACACCTGGACTTGTACCAACCTTGCATTTGTGGAATTCCTAAATTGTTTTCAGGTTGCTTGTCAGAGTGCCTTATCTCCTCATGTCTTTGTTGAGGAATGGAGTTCAACTCTGATGATAAAGGGATGGAAGCAGGTATGCATGGACCCTAGCAGAGTGTACAGCATGTGCAGAACATATGGGCTGGCGTTTCAAAGCAGTTGCAAAGGAAACCAGACCAAGAGCTTTTTGGGGAATTCGAAGGTCACAGCTAGCAGAGAACTGTTAGGAGTTAGAAGTGAAGTGAAAGCTGTTAATTTGTTTTGGTCGGTGAAGGTCTGCAGCAGCTAGTGCACACTGGACGAAGGGTTTTTAGCCCCCTTGTGAGTTTCAGTCATCCTGCTAAGTTTTTTTTGATTCTTCAAGAAGTCTTGGCCTACTAGTTGACCTCGATGATGTATATAAAGGACCAAAGACCCACATTACAGAAGAGGCAAGGATGGTTTTTGGGGTGCTGAGCATGAATACGAGGAGGGTCACTGTCCTACCCATTAGCAGATATTTACTTGAGGGCCATTGTCCTACCCAGTAGCTGATATTTACTTCCCAACATGGATTGTCAATTTGTCAGAGCAAAGCCAGTGGTAAAAGGCCTTATTTGACAGTGTTTGACAGATGCAAGCTTGGGGAATCAGGATGAACCACTTTCTGGATTTCTGTATTTGCATTTTTTCTGCAGGCTCAATGTTATAGAGTTCTGTGACAAAACATTATCTGTTTCACATTGAAGCATCAATTGAGGTGAGTTGCCATGTGTGGCAAGCCGAGCTCTGTGATGGAGCACATGATAAGGAAGATATATTTGAAATGCTCAATGCAATGCTGCAAAGGCCTGTTGAGGATTGAGGTCCTACTGCATTATATAAACTACCAATATCAAAGGATGCAATGGATTATTTTATAGATTATATGGACAGACCTTGAGGTCTTCCCCATAATTGGCGTTCTTCATAGGTTGTAGTTCGTTTTGTTTATGCAATTTTACTTGCAAGTGGCCTTCAGTAGTGACCAAACACCACTAATGCTAAGATTGGCAAAATGATAGAACCATTATGTAAAGGCCATTGGCATGTTTTGATAATCACTCCTTCCCTGTTGGGATAGTATTCACATTATGCACATTAGCTTCAAGGGCTGCAAAGTGTTCAAATCTCATAGATTTTTAATTAATATCTATGTGCAAATGAGTATAGGAAGGTTGGTGTTAACACATGCTTTCAAAGGTGGCTTGGTACTGAAGAGTAATGTAATGCTCGGAGCTTATGTTTTGTATTCAAGGATGGGTTAACATTCCATGCTACTTTCAATTGAATGGAGTCCATGATACAAATAATGTTCCAAATTTGAAATAGATGATATTGCAACACAAAAAACCCAGTGAAAGATGTAAAATTGTGGAGCTAATTGAGCTCGCAAAACCTCGGGGTTTTGCCTACATACGGGTCTAGGGGTAGATTTTCTGGTCAGTTACATTTTGGGGTTCAAATGATGCAATTGGTTGATGTCCATTGTTGGTACTAAAGATGGAAGTCATTAGTAAATTGGTAGTTGTTTCATGCAATGATGGTACTTGTTGGTGCTTTCTAGTTTAGGAGAACGTGTCTATGAATTTACTTGAAAGAGGAAGAGTGGAATTACAATTGGGTAAAGCGATACCCATGCAATGGGTAAAACCCAGCTTCTTGCTAGTAGCTATAGTTCATGGTATTCTAACCATAACTCAACGGAGGTGGGTACAAGTTGGAGAGGAAATTGAAGCAACAATAGAATTGTAGAAGCTCGATGCTAAGGCCAGAGTGATGTGTTGAATTGTTTGGGTTTTGTCGTCATGGAAGGAAACTAGTTGATTGTGACCAGTTTATGATTAGCTGAAATGTTTGGTGTTGGTACCTTTGGTCTCTAAATAAGATCTCGAAGGTGTAGAACTGTAGAAACAGAGGTTTAATCCATATATATTGGCTATGGTATTGTTGTAATTGGACCAAAGTTCAAAATTAATTAAAATTTACTCGATCCTGGTGCCCCCTGGGTTGGATTAGGCCCACCCCCCAAGATGAGTTAAGTCTAAAATTAATATTTAAGTTCAAAAAATTAATTAAATACATGTTACATGAGGTTGATAGCATAATCTAGTTTTAACCATCTAGGTTGTAGGGTGAATGCAAGATATAGCGAGGCATTTTTGATGTCACAGTGTTAATGTTGATTTTTGTTGTGTGCATTGTGTTTAAATGCTTATGGCAGATAACTTAAATTTGTCAATTGAAAATTGGTTTGAGATTAACAACTTGATTACAAAGAAATTATATATATAGTTTGAAAATAATGCATTCATTGTTAGTAGTGGACTTCTGAAATTTAAAAAATGGAATTTTTGTTTGATTGGAATGTTAAAAATTTGAAGAATGATATTGAATTTCATTCCAAATTACTTGCAATGACTAAATATGTGTTTTGGAATGAAATAATAAGGTCATATTTGATTTTTATTTTAAATCTTAATTTTATTTTTTCTATAAACTTTTGAAGGGTTAGAATTTGATTTTTTTTCATAAGTCTTTTGGAAATGCATTTTTTCATTTTCAATTTTTTTTTGTCTAAAGGGTGAAAGCACATTAGGATGAACAAAAATGGGCAATTGAAAGTCCATTTTAAAGTTCAAATCCAATGTATTTTTCAATAAAAACTTCAAAATGGTGTTAAAATTAACATTTTTTCCTGTCACCTTTATTTAAACCTTTTTAAAACATCTCCAACTATATGAGCCTTGAAAAAATGAATTTAGATATCTCAATGGACTTTATAATTCTTTACCATTTTGAGGTCTTCATTTTGAATCTTAAAAAAAATGAAAGACCTTTTGTTATTTTATTTTTTCATCTTAAGTGTTATAAGCATTCAACTTATAAAGGTCTCCCAAAGTTTGGAGCATGTCCTCCAATTCCACTAGAAGAAAAAAGTCCATAACCATAATTATTTTGGATTGTGACATTAGATGTACCCTACATTGTAAAGTCCATTACTACTAGTTTTTGGGTGTATTATTGTAAAGTTGGGAAGATTAAAATATAAGTTTCACTTTCTCATCTTAGTTTTAACAAAATTCTCAAATGCATTTGAGTTTTACATAACAAGACTTGATTAACCCAAAAAAAAATTCCACTATGATTTCCATAAAAATACATTATAATGTGATTTCACCCTAAAATGCAATTTTTTAAGTGGGCTTTTGTTCATGTGGGTGTTATGACTTTTCCTTTCATGAACTCCAAATATCATCCACTATAGAAAGTGATAGATCAACATCTTTTGATGTAGGTTTTGACTAATATTGGTAGGTTCTTGAGTTTTTGAAGAAACATCTATTTCAAGTGTAATTGTTTTTGGTAAAATGGAGGACCTTTTAGTTTGGGTCTACCAAATGTTTTCATAAATTAAAAGTTGTTAGTTCCAAGGTCATGTCCAAGTTTTTTAATTGTTGGTTCCCAAGTCAATGATTTTAGGTTTAAGTGTAAAACCTATTAGTTCTAGGTTCAAGGCAAGGCCAAATTTAGACCCTTATTTGGGACAATTCTAAGGTCATGGTCAAAGCTTGTTCCAAATTGTAAATGTCATGTTAAAATGTTGACGTTGCACAAGCAATTTCAAAATAATATAAAATGAATTTCCCATGTGTATTAAGCAACATCACAAATAGCAATGAAAGTTCTAGATAGACTAATAAATGTTTTCCAAAAACAATTATGATTAAAAACTCACAATGCAAACAAAGTACTCATTACAATGGAACATTGGAAACCAAAACCAAGAAAATGACTTCAATTAAGTGACTATGAACAATCACAATTTAGCCCCAATTTAGAAATTTGCATTATTGGTTAAATGCGAAGTGAAACCAAGTGCTTACTCATGACCATAATGACCATTATTTTAATTTAGAAATATATGAATAACTTGAACATCTTGGCTATCCTAATAATTGTATATAAAATAATCCTTATGCTATTTTTAGAACCCTAACTCATACCTAGAACCGTAGAAGCTATAGACTTTAAACCATATCTAAGCCTAGGACCCTAACCTCTATCTAACCCTATGACCCAATCCATGTATAATTTTTTTTAAAAGACATATCAAGTCCAATTCTAAATTAGGTTTAGGTCCATGTAATCCTACTAAGTTTGGGTCTAATCTGGGTTTGGGTTCATATAAACCCACTTTGTTCAATTCTAAACTAGGTTTTAGTTCATGTAAACATTTGTTAAATTTAATTCTAACTCAAGTTTGGGTCCATGTAAACATGCATGTCCAATAATGGTTTTGACGTAGGCTTGGGAGGGTCCATAAGTGTGTGAGCATTTGGTAATCAAATATTACAATAATTAAATTTTAGAAAGTAACAAATGTGTCCATTTGAACACATTTTATGAACTTGTAGGGGACTTTTACATGGAGTGTTGTATCTAACCAAAAATGAGGCATTATATATAGTACATATATTTTGTATCATAGTTCTTTTATGGTTTAAGTTTTGACAAGAGGTCAAACACATGTGGTTTAGGTATTCAAAACAAGATTGAAAATTGATCCAAGACCTCAAATTGGTTAACATTGATTAATCCTCAAGTATGGGACCTTTTGATGAGAAATAAGATGTTCTAAGTTAAAGGACTACATAATCAAGTTAAAGAAGTTAGGAATAATGTGGTTTGGGATCCCCTTCATTTTGTGTCACAAAAATCTCCAAATAGCTAATGGTCAACCAATGAATAACATTCAAATATATTGGACATCCAATTCAATATGAATGCATTATTTAAATATGTGGACCTTGTTTTGATTTTTAAGTGTGGGTACATCTTGTTAATTATTGGTATATTAGCACTAGATGGCTATCAAGGTAATTATTTGTTACATAGTCATAATTAATAATGCCATTCTTTTTAAATTGAAATGACATTGTCAATTACTAGAAACAAGCTTGAAATGAGTCATGTAGGAACAACCATTATTATAGGAGGATGGGATGAAGAAGGCATCATCAACATGTTGCTATGATAAGCAAAAAACTAGTGGTAACATGAGGTCATGGTTTTGACAATGACATTGTTAGTTAGTATGTAGGCACTATTGGCATGAATATGACATTATTGGATGAATTTAACACTATTAGCTAGTATATAGGCATTGTTGGCTAGTATGTAAACTCATGACTCATAAACCCCTATAACCAAACCAAAGTGAAAAACACCCACCAACACAACATGCAGGATGGTTGATGAGTGGACATGAAACATTTATTCATTGAACTCCCATCTTGTAACTAACCATGATGGGTATTGCAAGCTATAGTGGCCCAATATGGATGTAAGATGGTAATATTATTTTTCACCTTGTGGATGATAATGTGTCCCATGTCAAATCCTTTATGAATTTTATAAAAAGGGATTCAAATATTTGACTTTTTATGCAATCTATCTAGGTGCAATACTTTTATTGTTCAAAACTTAATGTTTTACACTAGATGGAGACTTTTTTTAATGTCTTTGCCTTTTTGTGTAACACTACATAAATAACTTGTAAATGGAATCATTATAATCATGGTTTGTATTGATTAATCAAATTATCAATTTCTAAAATTGATAAATGTCACAAGTAATTCAAAATAGAAATATCTAAATCATTTCAATATGGCACAAAAGTTTGGGGGACTTTTACGAGTGTTAAAATAAAAAGAAAACAATGAAATCCATTACAACATGAATGTTGTGGAAGTTTTTAAAAATTGTTTATAAACATTGTGTCTTGGGATGTATAATTAATAGACAACCATTAGTTACTTTTTGAAAAATATGACTCTTGAGATTTCAAACATAAGCATCCAACCATATTGTCACATTTATCTTGCTATCAAAATGCACTAAAAATAATAATCACTAAAAACTCCTATTGTTTCATTGTTGGTCCACTATAGTTGCAATTACCCTAATGATTAACTATCAATCGTCCACATTCATCTACCTACCTAATATCCATTAGGTGCCTTGCCTACTTACCAATCTACATAATACTTGTAACACTTAATTTCTTTACTTACTCATGATATTTACTTATTTACATAAGTAGTTGCCAATGTTGTTTAATTCATTTGATGATTTTAATATTTTAGTTTAAGAAATAAATTGGTTTCAAAAAACATTTAGTGCAATTTTAAAAATCCTTGCACATCAAACATTAGTACTTATATGGTTAGAAAATCGGAAACTATATTTTTTGAACACACTAAAGAATCCATATTTTTATTTTTATTTTAGTAAATGGTAGTCCCAAGGCTTGAATCCAAATCTAGTTGTAAGAAATTTTGAACCTTTTGTTTAAGTACCTTAGAACTTGAAATAGAACATGAACCTACCTAATACCCTCAACATCTCCTTCACACTTTAAAATTTTTATTACCTAGTGCAATGTCATGAATTCACAATACACACTTTGGTAACATGTCACATTCAATAAGTTCAAGCCTAACAAGGTTGCAAGATTGACATTTAAAACTCTCAAGGCCTCTCGAAATACCTTTCAATAAATGACATGCCATATTGTGTATAATATTCACATCTTGAACTATATATAAAACATTCACAATGTGAAACATTTCTTAAATGTTTTAATGAGTAAGGGTGATTTCATAATTGTTCAGACCTAAAATGTAAGAGTTATTGAACTTTGAATATTTTCATTAATGAAATTCAATCAAAATAAAATTTTAGATTTTTAGAAAAATTGGTGCTGCATCCTTGCTACAATTCTAGCCCTCAATAAGTATGGGTGCAGTGGGATGATCTTGTAATTTTCAGAGCTATGGTGCGGGAGTTAATGAGTTTTGAATATTTATGTAATTAGAAGTTCAATAAATTGGTTTAAAAGCACATAAATCTATTAAGGTTTTTTCTTTGTTTGTCATGTTAAGAACTCCCAAACCACAATTCCCCACTTGCATTCTTGGTACCATTGGAAAGCCCTAAATGAATAGGCGTGCATTAACATGGTTTCATATTGTTTAGACCTAGATGCAAGAGTTATTGAATATTAAACAATTTTGTGATTGAAAATTAAATTTAACCTAAACTAAAAAAATTATTGAAATTGGGCATGCTTTTGGTATTATTAGAAAGTGCTCAATGAGTAGGAGTTTATGGAGGCAATTTCATAATTTTCTAGACCTAAGGTGCAACCAATATTCAGTTTTGAATATTCTTTGTCAAATTAGAATTTTGAATCTTTAAAAAAATTGGATTTCAACCATTTCCATCATCTCCCAACCAACACTTTTGAAACTTCATTTGGATCTATAATTAAAACTCAAAATTTTAGAGGAATTGGGTACATTTTTGGTATTGTTGGAAGTGTATTATTTTGTTGCCTTTTCAAAATTCATTTAATATTACAATATGTGATCAATGACATATGTCACCCTAGTATACCTTGTAAAACTACATTACAAATTTTGCTCAATGATAGGCAATAGTGTGCAATTAATTGAATTATAGTTCAAAAGTGCCATGCATAACAAATGCAAGACTCCAAAACACTTCAAAATGATACTCTTTCATTCATTTTGAGTGCCAAAGTTTTATTTAAAGATGAAATCATATCCTTTTTAAAAAAAATCCACATCTCCTATATTTCCTTCCAAACCTTTGAAATCTAACTTGATTGTTAAAAGAACTTAATATAATTGACATCCTTTTATTGTAGCCCAAGAATTGGAAAAAATCAAAATTCTAACATCATTTCCATTAAATCTATTGTTTCATAATATTAAAATTTTGTGTCATCATGGAGAACATATTTTATTCTATTTGTGACTAAAATATGAAGTGATTTGAACACTTTTTTTTTCCTTTTGATTCCTTCTTTTTATAAGACCATGCAATGGGATTCTTGAGCCATGTTTTAGGACATTTAAGGATTACTTTTTGTCATCAAAATTATGAATATTTTAAAGCACATTAATCCTAATGTGCATTCCTGTTCAATGAAAGAATACAAATGATATAACTTGTAGGCTATGCTAGTTGTAACAATGATTCAAGGTTGAGGTTCAATGTGATTTTGCAATGAAACATTAAACTTTTGTTCACTTTCAAATGTTTGTACATTCATGATTGTAATAAGATATGTAATACTTATCATAAAGTAAAATCAAGCTACAATTCAAAAAAAATTCCATTTAATATATATTTTGTACCAAAGAAATCATGTTTAATTTCAAAGTGAAACCAACATAGGAACAAAAATTTAACATGAAAATCATTAAAATACAAGACCATAAAGCTATCACATATGCACATTGCAAAACATCACCAAATTGCTCCAATTAATCCAATCTTAATTAGGTTTGTTTAGATGTTGTTAATAAATAAGTCAAGTAGGTAATTAAAAAAAGGTGGGCAGATAGGTTGTGAGTAAATAGGTTTGTAGCCCCTAGGTAGGCCATTGACATTGGGGCTAGGTAGGCCCTTCAATAAACCTAGGTAAACCTATTTTGGCTATAGGTATGCCAAGGTGGGGCCTACGAGACCCTATGCTAAACTAGCATACTTAGACATATATGGGTTAGGTAATTTAACTAAGGTAGGTCGAATAGGCTATAGGATAGATCAAAAAATGTTTATTAAAATATGGTGCCAAATTATTTTACATAAAAAAAGTTGATGCAATAGTAAGGACTTTGTCTTTCAAAATTATCAAGCTCAGGGGATCAAATCCTAATTCTTGCAACTTAGTCTAAGTTAGCTAAGTAGCTTGGGTGCTTAGGTGGCTTAGCCATCTAGCCTAGTTTAGGCCAATAGGTTCCTAGCCTACTATAGGAACTAGGAGGCTAGCCTAAAAATTTAACTATTAGTGAATTCAACTAGTTATAAAATGCATAGAATCATCTTTGGTATATTTTTTATCTAAACCCTTAATATTTCAATATTGAGGTTAGAATTTAATTATATGTACACACAACCACTTTAACTCCATAACCAAAAGCATTATGTGCACATACATTGCAATTGCCTTAAGTCACAAACTCTAGTATTTGCACTTTGTAATAGCAAATACATTCATGAGCTTAAATCCTAGGCACTCTGAGAAAATCATGTCTGTTGCAACTAGGCTATCTAGTTATAATTTAATTTTATCGAACATTTTTTAATTGCAACAAACACATTTTTCTCATAGTGAAGTGAACAAACTAAACATCATTTTAAATTATATTTCAAGTGCAAGTAGTAGAAAATGTATCCATATTGGGTAAATAAGTAAGTTGGTAATCTAATCAAGTACATAATGTGCAAGTGAGCAAACAAATATCTATACCTCAATACTACAAGGAAACAATGTGTGAAATAAAGTTTTAAAAAATAGAATAGAACACTAAAAATAATTTAAAAGAAATTCAAGGGATGCACATGAACTAAAGTAACAACCATGTTTAACAAAAGCAACCGTCTAGCAATTTGATAAATCATTTTTCTGTACCCCCCCCCCAACATCCATCCATGGTGTGGTAGGTGGGTGCTAGTTCATAATGACCTGGGTAGAGAACAATGTTGGGCGGACATCTAGATTTTCCCGGATATCAACCTCAAATATCAGGTCAGATATCAAAAATGACATCTAACAAATATCACCCATTGTGGTGATATCTGGCACTTTGATATCCAAAAATTATGTTGGATATAAGGATGTTGATATTTGACCTAGACATCAAATCTAGGTCTGGATATCAAAGTTAGTAGTACCTACCTATGTTTTTTTTTTTTTTCCCCATTTTCTCGGTGTAGCTGGGGTGGTGAGAATTCTTAAACCATTTAAAATTATTCCAGGGACATATATTTTCATTTTCTTGATGTAGCTAGGATGGTGCGAATCCTTGAACAGTTTTAGATTGTTTTAAGGACACATTTTCAGAGGTATTTTTGAAGTTGTAGTTAGTAGTCGTTATTATCATGGCCTTTTAAAAAAAGGATGTTGTTACCTTTTGGAGATCTTTCACCCCAAAAAAAATGGAACCCAACATAATTGGTAGGCGAATTTTTGAATTTTTGATATTCAGAACTATTGATATCCAACTAATAAATAAATGATGGATATCCATAAACTTTGATATCCAGGTTAGATTGAAAAATGAGAATATCTGATATCTGACCAAGATATCTAAATTTTTTTATAAAAAAAGTAATATCCTTATCCATCAAATTTTTTAAAGAAAATATCCTTATCTGATGGATATCCCAAAAAAAGTGATATCCGACCAACACTGGTAGAGAGAGCCAGCACCCACAAGCGCACCATCCATTAGATGCCTGTTACAACGTAGTTGTGCATGAACCACAACTGAGTTAATAGGATCTGGTTTCACCTCAGTAACCCATTCTGTAAAGAAGTGGGTCCTATACCTATACAGGTGACTACTAGGTAAATGGATGCTTTATACGTAGGTAAGGGCTGGTTTTACTACCTACTAACTAGTAATGGTTAGCTAGCAAGTAGGTAGGTAGTAAAACCAGCAATTGAGCTAACCATCATGGTTGGCTAGGGAACTCGAACCCAACAGAAATCTGTTTTCCGACCAACATACCATCCATCCTTCATGGTGCGTTGGTGGGTGCTGGTTCACACTAGCAACTGAGGTGTGAGTTCAAGCAAAGCAGTTGTTGCATCATGCCATGCAAATAAGTTAAAAAAAAAAGAAAACTTAGTTTCACTTCTGGCCTGGATTTGGAGATTGGAGCAGCTAGCAGAAGAATTCAGGTGCATGAGCTGCCAGCAGAATCATGCAGCAGACAGAATTAGGCAGATGTGTGATGAGTGACGTGCAGCCACGGATTTTTTCTATTTTACAAAGAGAGAGAGAGAGAATATAAATTACAACAAACATGCAACCGCGCCATTGCTACAGACGTGACACGAGATTGTTGCAGCTGACAATTTGACACTTGAGACAATCCTGACTTCATCTGCTCCCCCTGTTGCTGCTATGCACCTCCTAATCAGAATTATCTTATGTAAATCTTTCGCAGCTAGGTAACCTCGTTTTAAGACTGTAATAAGTACAGTGTACCATAGACTATCTATCTGGGTTATATATATAAGTTAGTCTGGCAAGCCAGACTTGATTTTTTCTTGTGCGCAAATCCTAACTACCAATGCCCATGGTGAAGAGACTAGCTGCGCATCGGTGCTTAGGATTTGTGTATAGTTTTTTTGGGTCCACCTTGACCAAATATGTGAGTGGCATTTGGAGTACTACTCTGTGTGCTTATGAAAGATGCGAATGTTCCAAAAAAGCTCATGTATGTAGTAGATAAGTTCGGGATCCAGGAAGGGAAGTTTTTAGTTTGAACTATCATCAAGTGTAGAGTTGTCATTTATGCAATGAGTTCAGTGTTTTTTTTTTGACAAAATTTCATCACTTGGTGACCCAAAACAAAGTGGGCTGTGAATCCTACAAAGGATTTTTTTTTTTGGGAAAAAACCTGCACAAAGTCGTTATATTTCGAGGAGAAGAAAATCTCAATTTGCCAAATCTAGACAATAGTTTCTAGGATGTCGTCAGATTATAGCAGGGTTCCTTAAAAAAAAAATTGACTTTGCTCTCTGTCCTCTTGGGGAGGATCACTAGTGCATCTACCTCACAATTTTGACATAAAATAAAATCCTGGATGAGTTACTTCTTTTTTGTTTTGTCCTCTTAACATTTTTTTCCTTTGATTTTTCAATTTTGTAATGGAGCTGAAGTGGTGATCATCCATAAGATAATTTAGTCAAATTTTGGCTATTAAAAATGTAAAAGTAAAATAAATTGAAGTACCTTTCTATTTTTTGGCTAGCTACTTGATCTTAATATAAAATATGACATTTCTTTTCTAAAATTTTAAAAATTTCTCAAAAATTTGGTGACTAGAAGCCCAAACAAACACCTATGAATAGAGATACCCAACTTCCCCACCAAATTACATTCAATTTGTTGAACAATAGTATAGGGTATGACCTTATGCTTGAGATTTTTTTTCATATTTAATGTCCTCAAATTAAATTATTGTCGATGTTGGTAAGACTTATATTTAGGCATGTCTTTCTTAGAACAACTCCATCCATACTCCCGATTTGGCCTCATAGTAATATTTATCAAATCAAACACAATGTAGAAATAGTTTCCCAATCCCCACCAACAACCATGAAAACTAAGACATTATAAGGTGGAAGGCTATTTTAAATGTAACCACCTCAACCAATAATTATAGACAACCAATTAAGAACAATCATTTTATAGCTTAATGTCTTTTACAAGCATTAAATCTTATGCAAATTTATTGGCCCAAATTGGCACATAATAATTTATATCTCATCCAAAATATATTGTGTAGGCCAATTTATCACTATTAATGGAGCTACTCTTATAACTTGTCTTTGTTTTGATGCACATTGAAAATTCTTTGGTTATGATCATTTTTCATGCATGTGACATTGGGTATCTACAAGCTCTTTCCCCAAGTTTTATTTCATTTTCAAAATTTCTATATGTATGTGTTTTTGTTGTAACAACTTTCAAAATCAACTTAGATTTGTTGTTCAATGTTTATTTTAAATTGTCACAATTGCTTGTGTCAACAAAGCGTGTTCAATCCTTTCAAAAATTTCCTTGAATTTTAGAAGTTGTTTTTCAAAAACTATTTGTTGACAAAACCCTGCCAACCATAAATAAATCGAAGCGCCAAAAAAGGGGGAATACAAAGAACGAAATGGAAGTTTTTTCTAGATGTGTAATGATACATATACCATGTTACCCATCACTCAACATTCAAGTATGCAGAGCATTGTTGATCTTATATTTGTTGATCTTGCCCCTCCAAAATTCCTAGAATACTAACACAAGCATGACAAATCTTTTCACCTCTTGGTGAATCCCTGTCACACATCTAACCAGGCCTCTTCCATTCACACAATTCCTTTAGATTCAAAAATTTGCAATATTCACTTGTTTGAATTTGATCAAATGCTTATGTAATTTGCCATTTTCCAATTCATGCCATCTCAATTACAATCCAAAATTGACTTTAACTGCCTTTTCAGTTTTTGCACATTACCTTTCCTCCTTGGTCCTTTCCATTTCTCATTAATCACCTCCTCCCCAAAACTAACACCATCATCATCACCAAAAACTTATCAAATAAACCACCCACACCATGAGGCACTTTATTCCAAAAATTACCAATTAACCTTAAAAAAAAATTTCCTAATAATTAATAGTCCATATTAAATATCTTAATGTCCTCATCAAGAAGGATCTATTTTCAAAACAATGGAGAAACTTAGAATTCACACAAAAATGAATACACATACACACATACATATATAACACATCCATGAATTTTTGTCACAAATGTTCAAATTAATGCCCAACCTAGATTTATTTTACAAACAATACAAGAAATTTGCATATTAATGATAGGTTTTCTCAATCATAAATGATTATTTTTCAATTGTAATTGCTTTATGTGACTACTAATTCTTCTAGTCACCTTTGATAAGTCACATGAAATTTTAATTAGAAAAGACATGACGTGGCATCTAATAAAAATGAAAATTGCATCAAGGTGTGATTAATGCAAATTTTCATTGAATTCACATTTAGACAACATAACACATCCACTTACAAATTGGTTTTTATGACTAAAATATGCAATCACTTATGCTTATGTGGCATGGTCATTTGCAACTAATTTTATAACAAAAATGTAGAGACATTGAAGTTATTTGACCATCGAAATGTTGACATGTGGCAAGCTCCAAATTGAACAAATGGCACCACATGGCCACCCATCCTAGTTAACATAGAGTCCCTAGGCTAGGTTGCTTAGCCTATTTAACCTATGTCACTTAAACCAAAAGCATGGATAATTAGGAAACCTAGGTTGTTTAAACTAGACACCTTAGCTAAAAGTAGGTATTTAAACTATTCAACCTCAGACTACAATAGATAGGTTTTGACAATAAAAATTGGTTCCAACCACATTAATAGGAGCACCCCTTTAAACTTGTGCTCTTTCATTGTTTTTTTCAAGAATATTCTTGAAATCTTTTCAATACATCATTTTTAGGAAACAAATCTTCAAAATTCCAATGATGATGATTTCATTGGAGCTAGTTTAGGTGGGATGGGCTATAGTCGTAGGTCGTACAAAAAGACGGTTCTAAATTACAAATTTATTAAAGGTTGATTCCAAACTAAAATCTTTAAAAAATAAACATTTTACAAGTTGTAATGTTTCAAAATGTCCTTATATGGATTTCAAGATATCAAAAGAGAAACAAATCTCTTTATTTTTTGCAATGTCTTTTGAAATCTTTGTGTCCTTTCAATTTCATAGACATGTAAACATGTAATTTGATACCAATGTAAATATTTGTGATTTCATTTGAATATGCTATTTGGTTACTTCAAGAGATTAATAAAGGAGCAAACATGTTAATGCAAAAGGTGAATACATAATCATGTTTTTGCATTTAGTATGTCAAAGCAATTATAATTCAATGTCTTTGTTTTTGTTTCGTTGTTTTTTAGAATTTTTTGTGTGCTTCCAATTTCATACACATGTATATTGTAAACATGTAGTTCCATACAAATGTAAATATGTGTTATTTCCTTTGAATATGTTGAAATTATTTCAAGAGATTAACAAAGGAGAAAATGTCACATGGCTTTGAAGTGTTCTCAATCAGCAAAAATGGTTAGTTTAAAAGATGTAGAGATATATTTGAAAGGTTCTGGAATAGTTGAAGTAATGTGTATAGATGATGTAGATACTGGTTTGAACAATTTTGGAATAGCTGATGTGGTGTAGGTAAATTTGTTTTTTAAAGTAGCTTTTGTAAAAGGTTTAGAAGCCAGTTTTGAGCTTTTGCCAATTGCCCAAGAAGATTAAATGTTGAAAAGTACCATGGAGGATAATGCACCCGTGGATGGTTAAGATTCATGGTCAAACTGTGTGCGAACTCAAGTTGTGGCATTTGGGGTTTCAAATCATGTAAGAGATTTAGAAGTAATTTTTGATCATGCATTTTGTTGCCAAAGAAAAAGATGTTGTTGAAATAGTCTTGGAAGAAGAATCAAGTGTGGATGGTGCAGATTATAGGTCACACTATAAGGAATCTTAAGTTGAGGGAGGACAAAACTCATTCAAAATTGTTACCAAAAGTGTTGGTTCTGGTCATATTCATAGATTCCCTAACCTGACTAAGTTTTGATAGACCCAAGTTGCAAAATTTCACAAAGGTCATGCATAATCACATATTGTTGAATGTTCATGAAGGAAACTCCATGTACTATCATTTACAAGTTACAACATTAGATCAACAAGTGCAGTTTGCAAGTGGTTTTTGCTTCTGCATGGCTTAACTATGCATAGTTTTGGAGTCCTCTTCTTTTTGAAGTAGACAATCCTATGTAAACAAAGTGACCATAGGATTTCACAAAAATAGACTTATAAGCTACTAAGTTAAAGAAGACTTGCCTCCCACATTGAGACCATACAAGTGATGTTTTCCCCCATAGCTATTATGGAGACCAATTTGTGGGATTAATAAATATTTGACACGAGGAGTTGGTTCATTCCTTGCAAATGAATTATAGAGAACTGTGCACTTTTGTCACATTGACATGAGATGGTGGTGGCAACAATTGCACATTTGTGTCTATAGTTACAATTTCATTATAAGTGTGATGGAATTTTTGTTGTATGCGGTTTGAGTAGTTGATGGGTAAATGTTGATTCTCAGTCATCCTTTTGAATATCTAGTTACAAGGATCCTAGAGCATGGACTTTATGAAGTTGCAGCAAATGTGTTCAAATGATATGATTATTGCACATATTGAAGCTTTCATTAACATGCTAGAAACTAAACATACAAACCTTGACATGCACATTATAAGTTTGGAAATCACACATAGAGAAAGTGTCATCGATATACAATTGTGTAGGCACTATGGTATTCGACTTCAGTGAATGTACATGAGTATGAGTTTGGTTATCGGCATTTCGTGGAAATAAATGTATCCATGAGTTTGTTCAAGGAAAGCCCCAATAAACCAAACAAGTTTCATCCACACATCACGGTATGGAAAGGGGTGTTAAGATTGCTAAGTTCACTAGGATGGCATCAAATCTTCGAATCTTTATACTTGATGCAACCTTGATGGTGCTTCCATGCATGGGGTCATTGAAACACATCACAATGTGTTTTGTGTTCCACATAGCTAGCACCAAAGCAAGGAACTTTTCACTAAGCTTATTTGCTTCCATGCATACAATTATAGTCAACCTTCTCAATTTGGATTCAAAATCTCACAAAGCTTCACAAGGTTGTTGGAGGCATCTTGTCACTCACTTGTAGCAAACATTCCATTAAAAATGTAGGGATATCTTGTCAACATGTTAACATTCTGAAAGGGCTTAAGTTCAAAACCTTGACTCCATGACAAAATTACATTGATCCCAATGAACATTTCATCAAGTTGAAAAAGGGTTCAATAAAAGGATGGGAATTTTTTGTTATAGAAAGATGATAAACCTTGATTGCCAAGGGATTGGAAACTCCACAAAGAAACTCATTGTGTGCTCCATCAAGTTGACAAGTGCGTTCACTGATCTGGAGCATGTGTGCAGAACAATCATAAAAGAATTTGGAGGCAAAATCTTCACAAGTCGGTGCTTCCTCATATGAAAGCAACAAACATTCATTGATGGTGGAATTTCATTGTTCACTAGTGAGTGGGAAAGTTTGTTGGGTACCTTTGTCATTGTCCAAATCCAAGTGGGTGCTAATAGATTTGCACTTGACAAAAAGCAAGTTTTTGAACCCTGAATACATATCCAAGTTTTTGATGAATATATATAATGTTTCCACAAGAATAATGAGTCTATCTTGTAGTTGTTTGAAGTTTTCCTTATTGGATGGTTTGTCCAAGCATTGGTTTTTGTATAACAAGATGTAAAACTACATTTGTGAATAAGGGCATTCTTATTCTAGTAGCCTATATAAGTGAATTTTTGATATTTCGTACCCGGCCTACCACTATTAAAGCCTTGGAGTTGGGGTCATCTACAGGAATGGATTATGTGTATTTTGTGTTGATTCACATTGTTGTGGTTGTATATATAACATGGTGTTGATGTTTGGAAGGTGAAAGTTTCATCTATACCATGTTGGATTACCTACTCCATATTGTGAAGTATGTTGTTTTTCCCATCATGGACCTAATTTGTGTAGATTCTTTTAAGAAATACAATTCACTCTAGAAAGTTCAAAATCCACATCCCCCATTCCCAATAGTTTTAAAAATTCTTGTAGCTATGTGTGTGTCTGTTCACCAGATGCTTTGTGATGTGGGTACTAAGTAGTTGTGCCAATAATGGACATATTGAACATTTAAGCACTAAAGGAGAGGGCTGAAAGTTAACAACTCATTTACATGACCATATTATTCTATGATCATGAATGAATATGAAAAGAACATGATTGAATTTTGTTGTAACCTACAACATGGAGTCTCTTTGTTTACTTGCACTTTATTTTCCAAAGGAGAGGCTAAGATGGTTTAAGCTTCAAGGGGATGTTTAGAACTTTTGAAGTTTTTTTAGCCTCTCCCTGAAATCTGCTAACATCAAAGGGAATCCTTTTTATAATGTTATCAAGAAGGGTGTATTCACAATTGGGGTACCAAAAAGGAATGACCTATATTTAAAGGATTGCAAAGGACAACTTTGGATTTTTGTTTATCTTACATTATTATAGTTGTAGTGAATTATTGTATGCCAATAGATAAAATGATGTTTTGTTAAATTAATAAAGATATAAAAAATAATCTAGATACTATGTAAATGTAATTTTGAGTTCTATAAACTAACTATATCAAATGTCTAAATTGCATTTTTTTTTTAAAGGAATCAAAAGGAATGCATAAAGTCATACAATTGATTTCAAACTTTTTGTACAACAAAAACATGCCCCTTTCTATGAAAATATATGTTCAATATGTGAACTTGATGAAAAACCAAATTATACAAAAATTTCAAAGTCTTTAAATTTTGAAGGAAAGTGTTGCAAGGAAAAGGATGTTTTTTTCTAACCATTTGAAAAAAAAAAGTGTTCTAAATGTCTAGTTTGAAGTGTAAGTCACATGTGCAAGAAAAAATCTTACCACAAAACATGTTTGGTTATCCATTGAAATTAATTTTTGGAATTTTTGGAAATTTTTGTGTTTCCGGCTATAAACCAAAATATTCATACATAATTATGTATGAATATGAAAATTCATCACCACCACATGAATTATTTTAAATTGGACTATTCAATTTTTTTCACTTAAATTTATTTCAAATAAATGTTATTTGCAAAAAGTAGCCCCACAAAAGTCCTTGAGTCCTGTTTTTTTTTGGGGAACCACACCCATGAATAAGCCCATAAAACAACAATAACAATTAGAAATTAAACTTATACATCATGGGTGCTAGAAATATTAAGGTTTTAATAGGTGAAAATTAAATATAATATTTTAAAATCAATGGAAATTGAAATTATTTCATGGGCAATCTATATGATCATGTATTATTAATGTTTGATAGCTAATTAATTTTTAAATAATTAATTTATCATCATTGGTAATGTGAAGTAGTGCGGAGCCCAAGTTTTGTTAACATTATAATGTTAAGGTTTGTATTAAAAAAATTTCAAAACTATGTCATTTCAAAAAATTCAAATTGTGTTTTTTCTATTTTTACTACATAATTGCCATTTAAAAAACACCTATTACATAACATAGAAATTATTTTTGTGTATTTAGATTGATTCTATTTTTCTTGGATATGTATACCAAAATGTTGAAAATAACATTGTATAAAGAAAAAATCATTTGTAATTATTATTATTTTTACAATTTGAAGAACACAAAATTAAATAATGGTTACAATTGCTAATGGTATGTATTACTGCAATTGCATTTGATTTGATCCGTTCACCTTTACATTGAAGGGCAAAATGCTTACCATTACATTAACTTTTATTATTTAATATGAAATGGAATCACATATTAACAAACATTTTTATTAACCTACCTAAATGATTTATTCAGCCTACCTTATATTATATAGACTAATTAAAGGCTTACCTAAAGACTACAAGTAAGTTATCTAAAGGTTAGTTAAAGGTTGCTAAGCTACCTAGGGGTTACCAAAAGGTTGCCTAAGTTATGTAAGGTACCTAGGAGCTACTTAGATTAATCAGGGTTCCTAAGGGTTCATTTAAGGGATGCCTAAATTAATTAAAATATTTATTAGCATACTAGGGGTTGCCTAGGTTACATGGGTTACCTAGGGGCTTCTTAGACTAATTAGGGTATCTAAACGCCTACCTAGGGGTTATTTAGCTTATCTAGGGTGCCTAAAGGTTATCTAAGGTTTGCCTAGGCTACCTAGGACATTTAAGGGTTATTTAGGGCAGCTAAAGCACTTAGGGGCTATGTTTTAGTTGTAAATGCACATGCCCCTATAGTTTTCATCTATATTGTTGGTTGTCACCAATTGTGAATGATATGAATGCACTTTTCATCTTCATATTTTGTCCAAACTAACATTAGTCACAATCATAGTAACATATACGACTTAAAATAATTCGTAGTTGAATATGCAACTATAAATAGTTCTTAATATGTGCCACATAGGACAATTAAAGAATGTTTTTTTAAATAATTTGTACACAAGTCACAAACACATGACTTGGTATAGACATGATTCTTTGTACTAAAATAACTTGAATTTGTCCTCTACAACTTTGCCTAATGCATTTATCCTCATAGAAAAAAAATGAGCAAAATGATTTTAAGATCATTTTTTTATTGTTTCAGCTATAATGAAGGAGGGATTTTATCAAAATCAAGGCACTTCAAGGAAACTTCATATTGCAAAGGGATTCAAATTCAAAAAAATCAATATGAAATATGTTCTCCTTTAGACCATAACTTTAGCATGGAATGACCAACAAATTTTGTAGGTTGCAATAAACACAAGAATGTTTAAATTTTAAAAATTTGATGCACAATTTAATGTTCTAAAGATTCTTGAAAAGAAAATTTTAATCTTGATCACAACAATAAGATATATGAATCAATAGAACTAGTAAAATTGTGTCAAATTGCACCAAATTTAAATCATAAACAAACATTGTTGTTAGATTTCAAATGTCATGAAAATTATACCATTTAAACTTTTCAAACTCTTAATAAAGTGTTCAAAAAATTCAAATTTTGATTGTTTTTAATTACAAACATAAGGACTACTAAATGAAGATTATTTAAAGTGTTATATAGCACATATCAAACATCTAAATGTAAACTAGTGATAAATGTGAATTTAAAAAAAATCCATTTAAGTGTTTTAAGTGCATGTAAATTAAGTTGCATGTGTCACACACAAATTAAACTAGCGTAAATTGATTTTATTCCACTTTTAGGATTGCAAACACATTAATCATGCTTCCTGCGGGGTACCTTGACTGTGATTATGGTGGTGGAAACACTATGAGTACAACATGCCCTAGGGGAAGATAATTTTTTTGAGGTGGCAAGTGAGTGATGGCAAACATGCTCAGAAACGGCCACTTTTGAACTAGAAAAAATGAAGTCAAGAAAAGTTTGTAAATTTCTTCGTTGGATAACTTAAGTTTTAGGCATGCAATTCATAGGCAGAGTGCTTTGATGTTTTACCACATGTGTTTCTCCTTATGCAGGATGTTCCTATAATTGAAGTGCGCTTTCCATATTGTTGGCAATAGCCATACCTTTTATCCCATAATACTCTGCTCAAACATTTGGTCTTTTGACCTACAAATTTGGGCAAAACTGAAAGGCTTTGTAGAACCAATGAAAATAGAAAAGAAAAAGAGAAACATATCATTACAAATAATAAAAAGTAAGGTTAAGATCATCTATTTTCCAAAAAAAAAAACTAAAGAAAATCATAATAGATAGGGTCAAAGCTTTGGTAGAAGTGATCATTTATCTCCAAAATATCAACACCAAAAAAATAAAAGACAAATAATATTAAAAACACTATCATTAGGGCAAACAAAGCTGTAATCTTTGATTTGGGAGTGTTTGGGGCTTGCATGTTTCTCTGTAGGGAATGTGCAAAATGTTTTAGACATATTTATGTAAGGGGACAGCCAATGATGTGAATCAATGAAGCCACTTATCAGAACAATGCACCCACATATACACCCATATTCTTGGCTCTTCCTATTAGCCCAACTCAAAAATGGTCACAAATAATGTGAAGAATAGAAATTTATGAACATGTAGTTGGAAGGGCTAATATTTTTGTCTTTTGGAAAAAGGCAGGGGGAGAGGGAAAGCCTCTGAGGATTTTTGGATTCCTTCTCTTTAGAGAAGGTGAAGCATGCAACCACCTCATTACTACATTAGTGAAGGGAACCATAGTTTTCTTTCCTAGTCCTCCTTAGTCCTTTTCTTCCCCACGCATCTCTATTTGTCCCATATTGTTTGGGCACAATTCAACTCACATGTATATCTTTGAAGTGGTCACATGGAAGTGCTTCTATTTGGAGGAGTGGGGATCCAAAATGGTGCTTCTATTGGGAACCGCCCCAGTTCTAGAAAAGTTGTTGATGGGCCAATCAATGTGGCTCTTTTAAAATAAAAATTGTGGGCACATCCATGAACTAATTAATAGAAAGAATAATATACTACCAAAGAATTGAAATATGTTTTCTCAATATGTGAACAACCATTGATTATGTTAGTTTTCTCAACTTTGCACAACTAATATAATTTCTTTAAATTAGGGATTTTGTGAAGACATGTTTTTGCCATCAAGTAATAAAGGACAACTTCCGAATACAAAATGAAAACAAACTTGATTTCTTTTCAGGTGTCTGGTGAATGCTATGATTTAAACAATTGCAACTGGATTTTGAGGGTGCTTTTTATGGGGTGGGTGAAAAGTCAAATTAACATGTGCTTTGTCAATTCATTTTTTTGGGTAAATATAGTTTTGAAAGAAGATTAATCACCTCCTAGATTTGATTTAGGTGGTGCATATTGGCCATGAAATGTGGACAATAAAAACACAAAGGGAAGTCAATAGTGGAAAACTTGCAAGTTTCATAATCATTATCATTTGATCACCATTGTTCCATAGAGTAAAACAAAATGGAAAGCTTCAACTAAACAATTACATCCAATTCTTCTAGATTACCTACTACATTATTTAAAATCTAGCATGGATCTTAAAAATATGTTCCACGACAAGATCCAAAATGGGATATGGTGGCCATTATTAACATGACTATGCAGTGAAGGCATCAAGTTGGGAGGCTAACAGTTTACTGGAACGATAGATTGAAGGAACAAATTTGAAACCGGTGATTGTCACTTGGTGAGCTTGAAGTTTGAGCTTGCCCATGTTTAGGGCAGAATGGTGTGGAACATAATAAAATCAGGTGGCAGATGAAAAAAAAGAAACAATGGTATTATTCTTTACGAATGGTTTCCATAGCACTGATTAATGTGGGTGCTGTTTTCAAGCTACCTTCAAGTGTGTGCAACATGGAGATGTTTGAAGCAGTTGAACAAAATGTTGGGCCAGAGTGAACAAGCACCCACCAGCACACCATGAAGGATGGAAGGTATGTGGATAGGAAACACTTTTCATTGTATCCCTGTCCTATAGCTAACCACAATAGTTAGATAATGTACTAACTACTATCCATCCACATGTATTTAGTATTCACCAAGTGCCTTACCTTCCTTCCCACTTATGGACATAGTGGTTAGCTATGTACTAACTACTATTCATCCGCATGTATCTAATGGTCACCAAGTGCCCTTACCTTCCCACTTATGGACATAGTAACCACTAACCACCTACCTTCACTGCGCTCTTACTTATGATATGTACCTAGGTATATGTGTGATGTGGAAGTAGGAGGGTCTACCGGATAGGTTACCAAGGTGGAACCTAGGTAACTCTGTTGTAGTTCATCGACAACTGAGTCATAATGGGGTTCCAATGTGCACAGATCACATAATCCATTGATGTTGGATGGAGATTTGAACTTGAGGAACACAAGTTCAAGAACCATCGGCACTTCCATTTTTAAGTCTCAAGACCCAATAGAACAAATTTTGTTTTCAAAGAGTTATACATAAAGTCACTTTGTCTTTTGGCCCTGGTTTGACCCTCTAAACGCCTGTTTTATCTCCAATTTCAGTGTATGCGTAATGTGAGCAAAATTGAGTATCTGTTCATGAAACTGGGTATCAGTTTTAGAAGATTTCCAGGATCTCATTTTGACAAGGCTTTGATTTAAATGAAGAAATCTGACAGTAGTAGTCAAGGTGCTGGTAAGGCAAATAAAAAAAAAGCGGGTGGGTGAAACTTTACTGAGGGCCAAAATCGAGGTGAGAGAATTAGTTCAATCCCGTTTTTGTTTTCCTCCTGTGTACTATTTTCATCCTGACTTCTCATTTCAACCCCAGTCTTGGCGAAACTGGGGGTCTGTTATCCAAGCTAAGAGTGAACATCCAAGTGCGGTAGTAGGCCTGTGTTGTTGGTTGTGTCTTTCAGCGGTTTGCGGCACTTCAACTACTAGCGCAAGCGCAGATCGCGGCCCCCGAGATAAGCATGCGATAAAGAAGCCGTAATTGCCACTTCCCTGAAAGCTTTTTTATTAATTACATAAACTTCTTCCCCTTCCACTCAATCTAAACTTTAAGGAAGAGCCTTCCTTTGCCTCTGGCCCCTAGTACACTGGCATGGCGCCACTACAATGAGCTTTCTAGCGTGTGAAGATCTTCAGCAACTCTTTACTGGAACTGTGTTACTACACCTGGACGTTTGTCATTAATTAATGGTACTGCAGATCAGGGCCACAGATCAGTACATAGAAGTTTAGAGTCCAGTTCCAACATGAATGTTGTGGTTCTCATCCATGGAGTTCTCTCGATCTGCTTGGGTGCATGCCAGTGTTGGCCGGTTCTGAGGTTCTAAGAACAATCGTTGGTTCTGGTTCTTAGTTCTTACCAATTTCAAGGGATTGGTTTCCATCCAATTCCAGTTCCTTTTTTTTAAAGGAATTGGAACTTGGTTTCAATTCTTTGTTTAGGGTGGTTTCAAGTCTCGGTTTTAGAACTTAGTTTCAGATTGGATCAGTTTTGAATATTGGTTTATAACCTTTGGTTCTGGGTAACCTTCGGTTTGGGTCCTAATTATGCAAAACAATCCAAAAACTTAGAAATTTTCAAATTTGATATTCACATAAGTGAAAAATAAAATGATATTGCATATTTGCAAGCTTGTAAGTGATTTTTTCAACTCACACAAGAACAAATAAAATGATATTATATATTTGCAGGCTTGCAAATGATTTTTTAATATTCACATAGGTGAAAGAAAATAAAATATTGCACATTTATGAGCTTGCAAGTAAATTGTTATTTTGGAACCAATTTAAAAAAAATCAAAAACCCAATCTAGTTTTGCTTAAAATCACAATTTGGAATTTGACCACAGATCCAGGTTCAGTTTTAAACCTTTTAGAACTGATGGTTGGTTCTCACCCTGGTTCTAGAATCTCAATTAAACCTTCTGGTTCCAATTCTACCCAGTTCCCAAAAGTGAACCCGAGTTCGGGTAAGTTCTAGATATCTGGATTCACAATTGTGGATTCGTCCCCCAGAATCGAAGTACCTGTCAAACATAAGTGTGTACCTAGTTTGGTGAGTAAGAATTACCAATTTTGGATTTGGTTAGTAGATCAAACCTGGGTTTAATTTTGTGAACCAAAATTGGAATTGGATTATTTAAAGAATTAGGGCCACTTTAAACAAGGGTCTAGGGACCAAAAGCTTAGGGACCAATTTGAAGCAAATTGAACCTTGTATTCGACCCTTCTTCACATAAAGAAAACAAGTTTTCCTTAAGGTATTATGAATGTGTCTAAAAGCTTGGGGTCCATTTCAAAGGTCCAATATAAAAAATGTGTGATTGACATTTAAGAGGATTAGACTAACTTTTGATTTTTTCTTTATTCTTCTTTCTTTGTTTCATGGTTTTTTTCTATTTTCTGAATTCACTTCCATTTTGCGCACTTGAACAGGCTGAAAATGCACTCATCCTAGCAATCACCTTGTGAGGATACATAAAATCATCCATGTCAACTCTAGAATTGATAAAAAAAAAAGGGAATTAGTGTGTTCTTAACAATGTCCTCAATCCATAACATGTCTTCTATTCTCATAGAATTTGAACAACAAAGATAAAAGAAAACAGTGAAAAAAAACAAAAAACCAAGAAATGAGCAACCTTTGACCCTAAGTTACACTTTGGTTCTCCAAACCATGAGTTCTTATTTAAGCTGTTTTTTTTGTCTGGACCAATTGATTTTCCCTCCAAAATGATGCCATGTAACTTAAATCACAATTTGATTTGTCTTGGTCCTGGATCCTTGTCTAAAAGCCTTGGGACCAATTTGAAACTCTTAACCAATAGAAATAGTCAATTTCATTGCACCCTGCTTTTTGGACCCTTGTCTAAAGGTTCTTGATTCTATTTATTTGTGGAACCAGAGCTGGGATTTCTAAAATATATATGTATTTCAGAAATAAAAAATAGAATTGAGAGCCAACTGAAGGTGATTGGCAGTTAAACACTGTTTTTAGTCTGAGCTACCCAGAACCATGCCAGAACCAGAATTTAGTTCTTAATTTATTCTTTAGAATTGGAACCAAAGGTTCTTCATAAAAGTAAAGAACTGCCCAACATTGGTTGGAATTGAAGAGTTGATTTTTTTCATTTTGTGAGGTAGGTAAATATCAAAATTTTAACTTTTCTTCATCAAAATATGATGGCTTTGTCCATTTTATGACCATGAAAACAAAAGGCTGGTTGTACAATTGGCCATTTCTTGCTTTTTTTTTTTTGGGTGGAGAAATCATCAGGTCCTGGTTTAGTGTTATTAACAAAATGAATGACTGGTTGAATCAGTTTTCAGGCAACATTTTCAAAAAGAAAATCTCATTAATTCTGGGGTGGGGTCAACTTTCTTCATTGCCGGTTCTTAGAACTGGACCCAGGTCCAAAACTTGGGGGGAAAGCCACAAGGGCTGAAGGGCCTAAACCCCATCACAAAGCAAGAGAAAAATCAATGACAACATTGATCCAAAACTTGGACACGGACAACAACGCTGGATTGTAACTTCTAAGTAAGGCGCCCTTCAATCACACAGAAAAGCACTTACTGACACTTCTTTCTCACTTTCTTTTTTAATTTCCATCTGCCCTGAAGCTTAACATGCAGAATTTCCAGTACAAGTTGTTAGTTCATGTAGTTGCCTCTGGTGCTAACTATTCTGTCAAACTTAACCAGTGTTCCATCACATGCAGTCTACTTTTACAACTAAAAGATGAGGCGTACATTTTCATCCATTTCTACAATTTTAAAGTGCTATAATCTTGAATGCAGTTACTGAGAACACTTTTTAAAATTGCGTTTAAACTTGAAACTGGAAACCATGACATTTGGATTCTGGAGGGTGGGAGAAACTGCCCAAACCCTCACAGTGTCATGTCTAGTAGCATCATGTCTTGGGCATGCAGGGGAAGGCTATGGATGTTAAGGGGCAGCCCGATTTTGGTGGGGAAATGGACCCCTCAAGAGTAAAGGCAGATTCCTCATCAGATCAGGAAGGCCAAACCTTTCCACCACTTTGGGAAGCTCTTGATTCAAGGAGTCAGGGCAAGTTTTGGCCCAACATTATATATGTGCACACAGATTGCAGGGCTGTACTTTTGTACTGCCTGCTTTTCTTTTTTTCTCCTTGTTTGCCCTTGGCACTTTGGAAGCATGTTATGCATGGTTTGGGCTTGTAATGGCCACTAGGTTGTGCAGTACATGCCCAAAACCTGCATAACAGGACTCAAAGTGTCTATGGGCACCACCAAGATGTTTCTGCGCACCACCAGAAACATCTTCGATGGACAAAGGGGCAGTCAGTGAAAAAAGAAGCAAGCAGTACTGTTGTACTGCTTCCAATAACAACTATGTGCACATATACTGTTGGGGGTTTTCTTGGGACTGGTATACTTGACAACCTTGTTTACAATTTTCACCCATTGCCCAAGAGAATCCTATGATGCTTCAGGACATGAGGTCAAAATTACGGATAAAGCCCATGAATGTCATGCGGATCCGTTCCAAATAATCAAAAAGATTTTAACATGTTTGTCCTTGGAGCTGTTTGCAGCTACTGTTCAAATTTGACACACTTTTGTTGGTTATTTTTGCACCATTTTCATAAGATTTATCTTTTATGCATAACTTTTTAACTATGCCATGTGGTTTGCAACAGTTGGCCAGTAGAGTAGGGGCGAAGGGGATTTGTAAATAAAACAAAATTTCCTGGAGTGGAACATAATTCTTCTATGTTCAGGGAGGCATTTGTTTGCTGTGTATTCGATCTACTCTGTGTGCACTCTTGGCTCCTGCAAACTTTGAGGAGTGTGTTTTGGGCACCTAAGAGCATAGCTAGCTAGGTTTATATATGTATTAGTTGTCTATACAATCACTAGTACATGCATACACCTAACTAGCTATACATCCAATGGGGGTGAATTTTTTGTGTCTCATCATGGCTTATCTGACTTTACATCCGCATGGTTATTTTATTATATTTAACATTCAATTTATGCAAGAAAAACTCAACATGACTTTAGGGGTTAATTTCTGAAGTTTAGGCCGGTGTGCCTCTCAAGTTGCAGAGGGGTTCAGGATTTTGTGTCCTTGCTTCTCATGACCAATCCATCTATGTGTTTCCTTTGTGATCAGGTAAGTGGTACTGCTATCCAAATGGTCTCTGGTGTCTATGGTACATGGGAATTGGAATGGTACCCAACATTGACCCAACATTCTTCTTCCATTCTAGTGTTCTGTTTTAGATGAGCTCCTTTAATTTACTTCATGACACTCATATGATGAAACATGAAACCCTTTAAGCTCTCTAGAAGCTCTCTAATAACAGTTGTTCTGCAGCCACTCCCAAAGGTCACCTATGGAACCGTTGCTATTTAGAGCCTGTGGGCCATCCCAGCTTTGATCCCATTGAATGTGAAGGACACATATCATGAATGGAGGCAATTTCTTGCATTAGAGCCAGATACTTCACAACAGTGAATGTGAGGAGTTTGAGGCATAATTTATTCCACATTCAAAGTTAGCATTTACGGTACAATTCCTGAGATTGGCGACTGTCTCCGCTCTCCAACATTCTATGTCATCATCACACAATAATCATTGCCATGTCTTCTTCTATTGGGTACTCATATTTCCATGTCATGATAGGCTACACCATGGTTTAGTGTGAAGATTAACCTGATTCAGTTGCATCTTGAAGCTGAGTACCGCCCCCCTCCCCCACCATTAGTGTTTTAATTGCGAAATTAGTGACATACGCTAATTATGAAGCTTTTATGAGATTAGTGGGCACGAACTAATTGATACAGCTATTGAGAAATTAATCCATCCAGTTTCAAATTTCTGTTTTCTGATGATTGGGGTTGTTTATTACAAAACCCCCTGCCCTCCCCAACCCCTGGTGTTTGATCCAAGGCAAATTTACTGCTGGAAAGCTATGCTGATTGAGTTTATTGCATGCTTCTTCAATCAATCATGTTGCGCATTTTCTCTTAAATCACTTCAACAATTCTAATAATTTCGTAATAATTTATTCCTGCTAGGTGGTAGTTTTCATAGAATGTCTGGAGATCAAAACAATTGATCAGGAAGCATCCAAAGTAATAGAGCATCTCGAGTGGCGCTCAGTCTGTGTCCCGCCAAAATATTTCTCACCTAGAAATTTAGTTATTTACTTTTTCCAACCCCACCCAGAAAATGAAAACTGGGACTGCAAAGAGGTAGGAGACTTCTAATTGCAAAGCACTGGGACCTAGATCAATACGATTGACCAATCAGAAACAGGGAGGAGCACCCAGATCATATTTATTACACTCTTCTCTAGAAGGTGTTAATCTTGGCTGTGCCTTTTACCAGCCTCAGAAAATCTCCACCCATGCTCTCTATGTGACCCTGCATAAAACATTTCTCACATCAAAGTTTTAGTTACTAACTTTTTTCCAAACCCACCCATAAAACCAAAACGGGGCCTGCAAGTAGGTGGGAGACTACTAATACCAACCCAGAACCACTGAAACAATCTAGCCAATCAAACATAGGGAGCAGTCAGCAAATACTACTGGACTGTGTTTATTAGACTGTTACGGAGTTCGTCCAGGGCTGTGAAAGCGGTGCATTTTTTCAGGGTCCCAGCAGCCTGTCCAGTGGATTCGCTGGATTCAACTAATGAACCTCATCCAAGATGTCCAGTGCAGGGTCACATACTCATCATTGGTGGAGATGATCTCAGCAAAATGCGCAAAAATGCAGAGCCAAACTGGCATGTTTTGACTTTTCTTCATCCAAGTTTAATTTGCAGGGTCGCATAAGTACTGAGCACTGGTGGAGTTGCTCTAAGTAAAATGTGTTTTGGCTACTGCTGGCCCGCTACTGTTCTGGCAAGACCCTGATATGATCTAATTACTGCCAGAGATCAAGAAGATCAACCGGGCAGAACTAGGTTTAGAGTTTACATATTTATTAATCTGATATGTAAAAGACGTCCCAAAATCTCTCTGGTGTCATTCCAACTACAGGACACTGTCCGGACTCCTACTAGCCTACTTCCTACTGTCATTTGGAAGAACTGCAAACGCAAGTGAGACCAGACCAGACTCCAGACTCCAGACGTCCAGACAATGCTTCTGGCAACGCTTGTTTCGTGTTGTTTTGTCTGACGTAGTAGTAGCCGCCTACTAGTAGTAGTAGTAGTGGACTATTGTGGTAGTTGTAGAATTATGACTATTATTATAGAGCGTGTTTGCGTTCTGTCGGTCAATAGACAAAGACCGGGAAAGAGGCCGGTGACGTCAGAAATCTCCTGCGTGCAAGTGGAGGTAGCAAAAGGAAGTTTGACCGGCATTCAATCGGCCGTTCGTTCCTCTACACTGGGCAGGGCTGATCTGCCCTTTGGGCTTTTTGTCCCTGTTCTGAGTTCTCTTAGAATAGCAGCCATCATTCAAGATTTGAGCAAGCTGCCAAACATTTGACTAGCTACTATCCAACAACAATATTCTGTTGTCCATCCATATTCATTATTATTATTAACAGTGGTTTTTTTCCTAGCGAAATTTTGCAAAATTTTGACCTCAAAAATAAAAAGAAATATTCTGTCACAAACTCCTTTTCAAATATATATATAGATAAATAGCTAGAGAGTTCGAGTAGGTACCCAGAAATACAAAAGGATGCTTAACTTTTTGTCACTCCCATATTATGTTTATAGCCATATTTTGTTGGCTAAATCCTCTTATAATAGATGATCAGCACTTCAAAGCTTCAGCTACATCACAAAATTGGGGGAAAAATAAATTGCCACTCTCACATACACTTATACATACTAGCAGCCTTCAAAAAAAATTTCAACAATTTTTATTTGCTTTTCTGGGATTTTCTGAAGGCCTTGATCATTTTCTGAAAAAAGTTGGCCAAATGTATGCATTCTGTGGAGGGAGACCCATGTTCTGAAAAATGGAGAACTTCATAAGAAAGAATGAATTTTGTCCTTTTTGCTTTTGCTTTTTCTTTTGCTTTTTCTTTTTTCTGGGTTACAGATTTTGGAACAGAACTCTTCTGATGAGTCCTGCAGGCAAATTAGCTGCTGCAGTGTGTCACTGATTCTAGAGAAAAGAAGATTTGGGTGTGTTTTTATTAATTAATTAATTAAGTGATAATTATGAGCCTTTGATGATTAATGGCTCATGTGGTTCATTTACGAGGCGCTGGAGAAAAAGGCTGACACCACATATATTACAGCAGCCTCTGGGAGAGGAGAGCTGCGAAGCTGCGAGGGAGCGAGAGACACGGAATTAGGAGGCCAGGGACACAGCTAGGACCCATCAGCACCACTGAGCAGCAGCTAGCTTCTTTCTTTCTTTCTTTCTTCTTTTTGCTTTTCCTTAATGGAAGAATAAAATGATGGAGTGCTGTACTTACTCACAAGTGACGGCGGGGGGGACTGATTTCTTGCCCACTCGCTTCCATATCGAGCTCTCCTCCTCCTCCTCCACTTCTCTTGCCACTTCCTCTAGTCCTCTTCTTTTCCAGCAGCTTCTTGTTTAAGACTTCTTGGCTCCTCCTCCTAGCTGCTACTACACTTCTTGACTGCTACTAGCAAGTACTACTAACTAGCTAGCTAGCGTCAGTCTTGGCACCACCTGCAACACTGGAATCGTTTATATTGCAGGAGCTTGGCTCAAGTTTGGTATAAGCTGGTGCTAACTGATGAAGCAGCTTATTAATCCCACATATAGTCTTTGGAAATTACTTCTGAGGTCCCTCGCTATGGACAACTCTTTTGGCTAGCTAGCTAACTCATTTGGTGGTGCTATGAAAATTACTTCTGCAATTGTGTCTTCTAGTTGATATCGATATTTGATGGGGTTCAGAGTAGTATAATTTGAGTCATTTAATTCGCAGGATTCTTTCTGCACACTGGACATTGAGGTGGGAAGTAGTAATTAGTTTCAGTTCCTTGTGGAAATTTCTGTGCTTGTTCATGACGACGTGCGTGTGCTGCCATCGGGTTGTCCCGGGAAGTTTAACTGTCTGCTAAGGTGAGATCAATATCTCTTTACAAAATGAGTGCTGAGAGTGGACTCCCGACGTTCTTGAGGTCGAGTACAGCATTCTTTTGTTTTACAGCTGCTTCTGTAATAGTGCCGTCAGCCTTGATTTCCTCAAAATAGGTGGATACCCGCGTATTGGGTCTTCCACGATATAATTGATCAGTGGTTCAATAGCGAGTAGGAGGTTTGATATTCCGGGTCAGCAGCTCTGATCAGCTTCCACGAGCTGGTTGAATCACGGCCGGCCCAATGGCTCTGCATGACATGCTCCTCAGCACCTCCATGTCTTCGAAGCGGAAGTGGCATGACAACATGGAGCTGGAAGCAGATGACGGCCAGTCCGAGCAAGTTCTATGGGGAGCGTGCATGCGTTGTGCGGCCCCCGCTCTCTATCCCTTTTGTACCATGTGCTCGTCGGCTCAGGCTGTTGCTGAGTGCTGCAGCCCAGCTTCTTCCGAGCTGCCGCTGCAACCAAGCCATGAGGCTTGTAGCTTAGATTTCAGTAGCTGGAACGATATTCCGTCTTTGCGTGAACAGGACTTCTCCGTGCACAGCTTTGGAGACCAGGCTCAAGTACTGCAGAGAACACTCGAGGTCGAAGTGCGCGATCCCGTACTCGATCATAAATGCCCAGGGTCGACAAGCGCGGCGGTCGCAGATGGTGATCAGGGCTTGGATGGCATCGCTGCGGTTGTTGGGCAGCGTGCGTTGTTTGGAAGCTCAGCTGCTGGTGATCAGGTCCAGTGTTGGCCCTCGGCTGGCCATTCCTCCTGTGCATCTTCCAATCCTCCAAAGCTTGTCCAGGATGCGGCTTGGCATACAATTCCAGCAGGAGAAGCTCATGAGCAACCGTATCAGATGATGACAGGCAAGTCCTTCCTAAATTTGAAACTTCTATCACCGGAAACAGCGAACTCCACGACCTTCACTCCGGAAAGCAGCAGCTTGAGGTCGAGTATAAGTGTGGGAGTCTGTACTAACGCCCCCCAAGCTGAAGGTGGGCGCGAGAGAAACTCAGATGCATTGTTTCCCTTTCTGGAGAGTCTCAGGGCGTTCACTCCCGCAGAGAGCAGTCATAGCAAGTCGAGATCAGGTACTAGTACTACCGTGGATGGCGATGGCGCACTAGGGACGAGCGCGCCAGTGTACAGAGGTGTGAGGAAGCGACCATGGGGAAGGTGGTCGGCCGAGATCCGCGACCGCATCGGGAGATGCAGACATTGGCTAGGGACTTTTGACACAGCAGTAGACGCAGCTCGCGCCTACGACGCTGCTGCTAGGAGGCTACGCGGAGCCAAGGCGAGAACCAATTTCCCACTCCCACTGGCGGCATGCAGCTCTAGTGCACCATCGCCATCTTCCAGCTCCTCCTCACACATAGAGCTTTTCTTTCATGGACGACGTCCTCGTGCCGACTGCATCATGAGTGAAGTCTTGTCAGATCCGGTTCTAAGGATCCAACCGCTGACGACCCAAAACAGTAGTAGTAATACCTGGCACGCTAGTACAAGTTTGCTACAGCCATGCTCTAGATCAAAGCCGATCAGCGAAGAAACCAGACGAGCGAAAGCTACTGATTCTGTTCTTATTTACGCACCAGCTGCTAGGGCAACTGGTGGCAGCGGAGGGCATTTGCAGCGACTTGCAGCTAATCAACATTCCACTGACTTTGTTGCTGGCGGCCATGACCGGGACAGTGCAATATTAGAGCTGGAACTCAAACTAGGGTTTCGCAGGAGCAGCTCCAAGCGCCCTTGAGGCTTGCTCTAGTTTTGTAGAGTACTTTCACACACTCCTCGTCATCCGCCATAACAACTAATACTATGTCTTAATCTGATTATAAGATTCTCAAAACTTCTCTATTTACAAAGAGTGGTGCAGTCTCTTTGTGCAATCTTCCAAACCTGTTTTCGCGTCGACTCAGCATCAGTCACACACTACAGTCAGTTATAGTCAAATAACCCATCCACCAAAGTCATTTTCATCACGAAGCTGCTGTTGCTACAAGAACAAATTTGTATTAAGTTCCAGTCAGCTCGCGGCCGGCTTCCATAGGGGAGAAAAACAAAAGCCAAAATTTATGTTGCGCTTGTACCATGGTACTATATCTGTTCTTCAAGTCTCATCCAGTCGATCGATCGATCCCTCGACAGTACTACCTAGTTTGCTCTGATTCTCGACACTAGAATTTGCTCCAGTCGATCGATCCGCTGATCCTTGACGTTAGTTTAAGACGATTCTAGTACTGGATCGATTGATCGATGCCCGACACTAGTTGACTGCAGTGGTTCGATCCATCAATCCTCGGTACTTGTGACCAGTTCAAAGCTTCGGCAGTATCAAGCCGCTCATAGTGCAGCTCTCCTCCTCCTGGCAAGTTCAACCTTCAAACCAGCGTTGTCTGGTTCTGGGCTGGATCTGGGTCCGGTTCTTGAGAGCCTGTTTTGGGTCCCCATGGGGTCTCTGGGATCTAAATTTTTAAAGAAAGAGAACTGGAACTGGACTTACAAGTGGCCTCCAGCAGCTGGTTCTGGGTTTGCTTCTTGAGATGTGGTTTAGGGTCCCATGGGGGCCCTAGGATCCTAATTTTGAAAGAGGAACTGGACTTAGAAGTGGCCTCCAGCAGCTGGTTCTGCGTCCAATTCTTGACAGCCGGTTTCGGGTTCCCAATCCTAGGATCTAAATTTTGAAAGAAAGAGAACTGGAACTGGACTTAGAATTGACCTCCAGCTTCTGGTTCCGGGTCCCTTTCTTGAGAGCTGGTTTTGGGTCCCCAACCCTAGGATCTGAATTTTGAAAAAAAGAGAGAAAGAGAACCAAAACTGGACTTAGAAGCCGACTCCGTCTAGGGTTAAAATATGAACATTTCCATCAAGTTTTTTAAAGCAAACTTACAGTTTGTAGCAACACCTATTGAACATTCCTCAAAATTTGGGACCAAATGGCTCTGCCAACTTCTGGGCCAGTTCTGGGTCCAGTTCCCCACAGCGGGTTCCACGTCCCTACACCTTAGGATCTACATTTCGAGAAAAAGAGAACCAGAGCTCAGACTTAGAAGTGGCCTCCAGCAACAGTTAAAAATAAGAACTGTTCCTTCAAGTTTCTCAAAAAATGAACTTACAGTTTGTAGTAACACCTAACGAGCATTCCTCAAAGTGTGTGGCCCAATGGCTCTGCCAATAAAGTCTTACCTTCATCGAATTGATGGGTTGTTTTTAATCTTGTGAATGGTTACACACTAAATCCTCTTGGAATTGTGAACTGGAAGACAAAACCCTAGATATGGCCTAATATATACATTTCCCAGTGTTGGGTAGCTAAGAAACTAGTTGTGTTTGCCCCACTGCATGCTTGGTAAAAGCTACAATCGGACATGCATATCTACTATCTTAGGGCAATAACATAATTTTATAACATAAAACGCAACAACAATGCAAGAAAAATCAATCGATTAAAAATTAATTTCATTATGATTTTCGTTATTAAATTTTCATCAAAATCTTATTGAAGTTATTAAAATAATATCAAACTAATCAAAAACATTTATATCTCAAAAAATAATTTTATATTAAAATTTTTATTTATTTTGAAGTTGATGTGTTTTATTTTAATCAATTCTAGCATAATCTTTCAAATTGATCGTTTAAGAATTTCATTTTAATAATATCTAAAGGAATTGAAGCTAATTATTTGTATGTTTATCAAACAAATTTCAATTACAAAATTAATCATATGAATTGTTTTTATATTTCATAGTGATATGAAACTTCATGATACAAAAAGGCAAGTGACAACTCAAAGAAGTAAAATGATATAGAGGCATGATTAAATCAGTTACCCAACATTCATATTTTGAGAAGAAACTCAACAAGTAGAAGGTAAGACTTCAAAACAACCCATCAATTCGATGGGTGCACCCAAAATCGACACATGTGCATCCATTAGCTTGGGGCAATAACAAAGAGGAACTGGCTCCCCCAAGGTTATCAGGGTGGTTCTTAGTATCCATAATCACAATTCTCAAAACAATCAAAGAGGTGAGACTGGTATATAATAAGTTTCTCAAATTTGCTGAAAATATCAAACAACTGACCTTAAAACCACTAGTCCATTGCCAGATCTATCATGAAAACCACTGGCATTTAAAGGTTTCTGAAGTAACTGAGACTGGCACTTCTTCCATTCCAATTTCTTTTCCAAGAACCAAAACTTCACTGATTCTGGAATAATTTTTAAACCACTGATTCTTGTTTTAATTCAAATAATCGCCAAACACTGATATGTAATCTAGGAGTTCATGCCCAGAGAGGAGTGTGTGACCCAGTGGCCACCAGTGCTCCATCCATTGGAACCTGTTACCACTCAATTGTGGATTTTAATCACAACTAAGGCGGAATCTACTGTGTGAACCCTCCTACTTCCACCTGACACTACTTACATAATCACCTATGTAAGTGGGCAAGTATCATAGGTAAGCAGGTATGCGATGTAAGTGGTTATTAAATAGGTAGGTGAAGAGGTCACACACTTGGTGACAGCCAGGGGGAACCAGTGCCCACATTGGTACCTTCACCTTTTTGAGCGAGGCCTCTTAGTGACCATATTAAGCCCCAAAAATGTTTGATTTGAACATGAAAACCCTGATTTAGTCTAAGCATTAGAAATAATTTAAATGGATTTTGGGATTTTTATCATGGTACCAACTGGTTGCTGGTTCACCCAAGGTCTTGGGGGTTACTAGCTAGTTAGCTAGATAAATGTGAATGGTTGGTACAAAACAAACCACCCTGGTTAGCTATGTGAAAAGAAAACAATGGCAAGGTGTTGTCCTCTCCTCATACCATCCATCCTGTATGTTGTGCTGTTGAGTCCTTGTTCACTATGGCTAGAAAATCCCTCAAAACGGTTAAGGACTCTAGGGATAGTGAAAGTAGTGGTTAACTAGTATTGGATGGGTACTAGCTTTGGTGAGTAAGAACCAGTTAGTTAACTCTGGATTCTGGCCTCAGTTAGTAAATACCGCATTCAAAACTGGAACTGAAAGTGTTTTTTTTTCATGAAGAACTAGAATCCAGATAATTATTCCAAGTTATTTTTCAGAACTGAAACCAGAGGTTCTTCATAGAAGTTAAAAACTGCCCAACGTTGTAGTAAACCCTTGTACCAAAAAGTGGGAGGGGAACCACTTCTTCAGGAACTCAAGATTGAGACAAAGTGGTTAAAGAAGGGGCACTTTGTGGTTGTTCTTCGATTGGCTCCTATGAGAGTCTGATTCATAATGTTTGTGAATTCCTAGATGGGTCAAGAGCAAATGGAAACAAGTTATAAATATAACTATCTACGGTTCTTGTTGTTTCAAAATTTATTCACAATGTATTTTAGAAATAATCTCAGGGAGCATGATGCATTTAAAATCAATTGTTGGTCAACTAGAAAATGAATCTATAAAAAAATTTGGTGACAATTTAGAAATCAATTTTTGGTGACGAATTCCATATTGAAAGTCAGATTTGGCATTCTAGGACAATGTCTTTGGTTGTGCAGCATGAATCCAGATAATCTACTTAGTTTGCATGTGACTCATTTACATGCACACTTGTGGGATGATAATAAAAAGCTCCACATTGCTACATGTTGTCAAGCTCAATGTTTAAATGGGGATTTAGTTAATGAGCACAAAACTAAACCAACTTAGTTGACCAATTCTAGGCCCCATTTAAACAAAAGTATGCAAATTCTATTGGTTTTATGACAAAACGTGAAATCAATAAGGTGGTAATTAGAAGCGCATAGGGATCTAAAGGATGAATTAGAAACTCCATGAATACAGTCACACAAGTAAAAAGTTGTGCAATGGATATTTGAATAACCTTAGGGTTTAATTGGAGGTTACAATTGGTGTTGATAGCTGATTTGTTGACTCATGACTACATGTTTAATTTATCATTCTTCAACATCACTTACCCATTTAATGTCGGACTCCTATACTTTTTTACTCATGGCCAATCATCTTCTCCTTAAATTGTAGGATACTAAAGACAAAAACTGAATATATGGCTTTTCATAAATTATCCTATTTTTTTTAGATACTATGAATGAAGTTGAAGGTACTCCAATTTCTCTTGCATGCCAAGGTCGTTGTTACCCAAACTTTTATAACAGATCTCTGCAATTTGTGAACAGTAATGAAGCTCATGTTGGACTTGTTGGATTTTGCATGATATTCTGATAGATTAATTATCTTATCAAATCTATGTTAATAAATTGTATCTTGTTTTATGTCTTTTTAAAAGACCTAAGTTACCCAATTGGGGGCAATTTGTGTTTGTATGCCTAACATGGCTAGTCATTTGTGCCATAACTATAAGGTTGGTCACTAGTTAGATTGCACATAGAGAAATCTCAAAATTTTGGTGCTACTCTTTGTAGTGTGAACAAGGTTTTAGTTCCAAGTTGAGGTGCACTTGAATTTAAATATTTTCATTTTCATGAAAGAGGTTTAATGTTTTACTTGTGTATAGAAGGACTGATCTTTTTTAAAGAAAAAGGTCCAACTTCTTCAGTCTTATGTCTCACTTCAAGTCATGAGGTGCTGTTTTTTTTCATTAATGATTTGAGAAAAGTTATGGATTCCCCATTTCTAGGCTGCCTTGTTGCATGTCTTCAATGCCATTTGTAATTTTGTATGTGAAAACCATGGCTAATTCTATTGGGACAACAGAATATGGTCTTTCCTATGTCAGTAAGGCTTGGCTCATGATCCATGCAATCTAAAATATTGCTTCCTGTTTTCAATCCCTTGATACTTTCCACAGGTCCAAAGATTCTTTGGCAGATCAATCCATCTTTTTCAGGCTTGTGCGTTTTATAATGGAGAGTACAAGGTATGGTCACTCATCATCCAACTTCTTCTCCATTAGGTGAAGTTGTTTCCACCCAACTACGTATCTTTCTAGGACGAGCTAGTACCAACCAAAAATCAGCCTTGCACCCAATAACAGGTTGGTCTGAAAGTTTTTAAAAGGACCCAATACCAGGATCAGGCTTGCACAAAAATTTCATGAAAATTTCAAAAACATCCAACACCAGTACCAAACTCAAACACTAGTATATAGTGCAACCCATGCAATTGTCTGTAAAGGAAAAAAGCAGGCATGTTATGCAAACTCTTTTTGCAAAACAATCAATAGTACATTCATCTTGCATTCTCTGGTCCAAGTCATCTTCCAGCTGCAATATATGAGTCCTACTGACTGTTCTGGAATTGATATGTCCTAGTCTAACATTGAGAGGGAGATGTGTGCTCATTACCAAATAAATTGTTTGGTGATCATAAAAAGGAATCAATTACACCATGCTGAAAGTTACAAACTCCAACACATTGACATTGGGGAACAAACAAGCTGTTCTGCTTGAACAATGCATTAGTCCCATGCTTTCTCATCTGAGACCTAGTCTCCAGAATGGAAGATTTTCAAAACCTGAAATAGCTGAACTAAATTCATTGTCAACAGGAGACTTCCCATTCACTTGCTCCTCTTTTGCCAGTGTAGACATGAGAATCAGAGATGATATCTAAGCGAGTTCAACTAAAATCAAGCCTCAGTCACCCCTGGTAGTGTACCTGACAATTGCTCTTGCAAACAACTTGAGAGGGGATGCTGTCCTTGTGATTCTCCATACCACAATGAGAACTTCTCTTGTGTCAGAAGAAGGTATTGACAATTTTTGGCACCTTTCAACGAGGATAAGCTTAACAAATATCATGTATCAACAGACATCAGCTCTGCAGTCCTGCCCTCAGCTTCCACTAAGGCTGTTGCATCAAAATCCACAGGACTTTTCTGCTCCTCCTTGAGTGTACTCTGTAACTCATCCACCTGTCACCTCCAAGTATTCATCTGTGAGTGAGTGGGATAAGGCCAGATCCAAAGTGCCAACAAAAATGTTTAATTATTGTTCATGTGACCCCATGCTGTGTACATTGTGCCTACAGTAGTCACAAGTTGAAGACAAATGTCATGATGTACTAAAAGGGATATATCAGTACTTATTCAAGCAACAAATGACACAATTTGCACTTCAGATTACAAGTGACATATTAAAGTCTACATTTCCAGATCATATATATGAATTGAAACTGCACAGTTACAATCTCCACAACAACAATTGGAAGGTTACATGAACAATGAGTGCAGTCATAACATTATGAGAGTCACTCACAAAGTGTCAGGCCATCACTTTCACCAGGAACAGCAGTGACAAGCTGCCGTGACTACCCACTGACTTCATTAGCTCAAGTATATAATTATCCACCCAAAATTTTGGGCAAATCATTGTACAAGATCTGTGTCTTCAGTTTCTGTCACATTTCTGGGACCAACTGGATGAGTTGGTCATAATGTTGGTTACCAATCACAAGACAGCACTCATGAAAACGAGTCAATTTTATCCTCATTCAAGCTGCAACAAGATTGTGAGGGTAAGTCATATGTGTATCTATTGGATGTGTACACTAATAGGTCTATAAGTCTGTTTGCTGCAATGGTTTCCCAAATTGCTATAATAGGCACTGAGCGAAGGAAAGTGCTACATTTATGCAGTACTGCGCTTCCTTCTGCATACAAACCTAAATTTCAGTTTGACCATCAATGCAAGATTATATTTGCATGAGGTTGATCAGAAAGTGGGAAACTTAGCCGTGACAAACATTCCCCTGAAGCTAATGGCACTTACCACATGTAGAATCAGGCCAAATTGCTTCTTGTGCAGCTCCAGTTAGCGGGATGTTGCAAAATTCTCAACTTCCATCTCAACAAGTTCTTTCTCAAGATTATTCAGATGCTGCTGGGTCTCAACACGAGGTGGCTGAGCTGCTATCAATCTTCTGATGACCTTGCACTCTTCTTTGTGTTATCTTTCAATTTTTGCCTCTTCAAGCTGGATCTTCAATTCTTCTACATAACTTTGTGCCTGTCATAGCCTTCCTACCCATCATGGAAATGAAGCATGTTTGGTAAAATGAAATCTGGGACGCATCTGCCAGGCTGGTCAATATGACATCTGCCAAACCCAACATGGACAATCGTTTTTACCTTCATTACATGCTAGCACCCCAAAACAATAAGCACAATTGCATGTGTCCTTGCTGAGAAAGCTCATGCACTCCAAATTCAATACTGCAGCTGAAAGATGACCTACTAATAGTCCAACGGTCTTCTTGCAGCAACCAAAACGGAACCTCAAGCAGCAAACCCAACAGCTCAGATGGTGCATCTTCCAGTCATTCCTAGTAACCTCAAGCTCAAAGCTGTGCAACTACAGAGATGAACGCTACACAATGTGAAAGGCTCTGAATATTAAAGGATGATCCCCCATTACACAGATTGAAAACCTAAGAGCATCATTCATACCAAAATCCAACAGCAGAGCTACAGATTGGTGCAGCATTCTACTTTCCATCACCTTTCAATGACCCAAAACTACAATATAGAGAGTGAAGCTGCATGAGAAACAAGAACTGGTCACAAAATGAAGAATTCTCTGAATTCTTAGTGAAGCTTATGGGTTTTGGCTTTTGGGTTGAGGGATTAGGGTTTAGGTTCTTTTGCAATGTTGAACCCTCTTGGAATCTAAACCTAAACCGGTTCAAACGTTTCTTTGAACGTATATAACAATAATATTGTATGAAAATTCGATCCAAGTTTTTCAAAAAAAAAAGTGTAAACAATTTTTCGTAATGTGCATAATTTAAAACTAGATACTTAGATGTTTGAAGCAAACAATAGGAATGAATAAATATAATTTAAATGGAAAAATTTGGGAAATTTTTTCACTTAATTTTTAGTTTCAGTTCATTTTCAAGTTTAAAAATTCGATATTTTTTTTTTGTATTTTTTGTTGTCATATTTTGATTTTAGAATTTTTCATGAAAGGGTTTTTTTTTTGTTTTTTAGATTTCATGTAGTTAATTTATTTTTAAAAAAACTCATAGAGCTTAAGTTTTGTTATTATCTTAAAATTAGTAAAGCTTAAGGTTTATAAGCTTAAAATATTTTTTGGTTTGTTTTTCTTTGTGCAAGATTTGGATTAAACTTCTTCATATATCTATACATTCATACATATATTCAAAAAAAATTAACTTTGTATTTTTGCACAATTGGAAAGGAGACAAATATGAAGATTTTATTTTGTAAATGTTTGCATTTTCAATTATAGTAGTATTTTGGTAGATCATAAAGTTGTTTGATTTTTTTATATATTCATTAGGCTACATTTTAAATTGTCACATTTTTTATCAAGACCATAACACATTGGCCTCCATCGTATGTCTTCAAAAGTTGTTCATACTTTGTTTTGAAATTGTTGTCAAAAACAACATGTTCAAATTCATCTTCTCCATTTGCAATCAACAATTATTTTTTACCTTTATCATCCCTTCTTCCCTTTACACCAACAATGATGACAAAAATGATAGTAAATCTTCAACTTTGAAGAGAGCTTTAAAATTCTTTTATAGCATCCATGTTGAAAACATAGGAATCAACTTCAAAAGCAATGATTGATGACAAAATGATCATCGATTCAATTGTAATAACAACATGCATGTCACTTTTTTCAAATCTTTTTTGAACTTTGACTCAATGTCGAAATTTTTGACTTTCACAAACATGTTTGTTTGTAAATACTACTCATACATATTTATCTAAGATGATTTCATCTTAAGAATGATTGTGGTCAAAACCATTTTGTTCAACAAATCATAATGCAAATATGCATAGCTTGGATCTTACATGCTTTTATTTGCAATTTGATCAAAAGTGCCATACCTATTGAACATCTTTCCTTTAAACACAACATTTTTAACTCAAAAATCCAAACCATCCATTGTAAAAATTAATTAAATTTTTTTATTAAAACAACAACCATTGTGAAAAAAAAAGAGTAAAACTTATTGAAATGAATTTGACAACAACAAGTGAAGTAGTTAAAAAAAGGCATTTAGCAAAAATTCATGCTTTTGAAAAAATATTAGTACAAAATGAAAGCTTAAATCAAACACAATGTTCATTTTAGTGAGAAGAAAAAATAACAAACATACAAAGTTATCTTTAGTATGGGACAAAAAACTCGATCAAAACCCTAAATTTTTGCTATGTTTTTTTATTTAACTAATTTTGACTACATAATTGATTAACAATTAAAAATTTTCATCATGGTTCAACAATTAAATTATGATTTACTAATGAACAAGGTATCCTATGAATTTTAATTATGCAACTCATGGGTACATTTGAACCTTAATTGTTTCAACTCGAATTTGAAATACAACACTTTAATTCTAAACATTTTTCCATTGTTTAAACCATTTTTTTCATTTTCATTTCAATACATATGTATTTGGTAAACATGAAGGTTTTGGTCATTTGCATGAAAATTTTGATGACACAAAAAGTTGAAATTGAATTGTTTTCAATTTTTGGTTGAATGTATTAAGTGTTTGATTTCAAACAAGATTTTTTTTTTCTTAAAATTTTTAAATTAAGTTTTATTTTGTTGGTGAAATTTTGCCATCTTTGGTGCCCCCAAAAAATGACATTGATTTCTAAAAAACATTTTCTTGAGAAAAAATCTTTGTTAAGTCATCATATTATGAAGAAAAAAAAAATCTCATAAAATCCCCCCCACCCAAGAAATAATTTCTTGGAAAAAAAAACTCCAAAACTAATCACCCCTCCCAATACCATCCAATATAACCACACATCCAAAAAAACCCATTGAAATAGGACAAAAAAATTAAGCACTTTAAGCTCCTTTGCTCTCCTCACCCAACTTTTTTCAATAAATTTACACGTAAACTTGCAACCTTATCTAGTCAGCATACTTTTGATTCTCCGACCCTTATTTGTGCTCAAAAGGTGTTCTCACAATGACTTTGCAAGAGAAAGCCAATAAATCAATAGAATGATAATGTTGCACGAACAAGTACATACTTACTTGTCCCCAGCTACCTACCTACTATTGGTTATTATATTCTAAGAATGAACTAAACCTAACCATGTCAAAAGAGACCCAATGTTAGTGCTAAAACATGTAGGTGATGCAAAAACTTTGTCATCCTTGACATAGCAACATATGATCTCCAATGATAATATACAATGAACTTCAACTGTAAGTATTGGAAAAGATCCCGAAATGCAAATTTTTCTATCATTTGCAACTTATTGCAATATTGACATTTGAGGTATATCTACAAATTATCAACTAGGACATCGAGGGGAGTTCACAATTTTTTTAATTTAGGCTAGAAAATTTAACATTGCTAGGCATTTATTCTCAGTTTCATCCATTTTTGGTGACGGGTTTGTGTAACATCTAATCATGGACATTTTTTTGAGTTTTAAGCCACATGTCACCAGCCCAGCAATCAATAGACCAAGTGAAGGGTGTCAAAAATTTCACAAGGGCCAAAGGATACACTCTTCTCTTAAATTTAAAAAGCCATTTATTTTTTTGTATAATAATTTGGCGAGGATGTGTAAAAACTATATTACTCTTGCAGAGAGATCTTACAAAATCTATAAAATATTAGGCAAATTTACCTGATATAATTGTACACAATAAACAAAATTAGATTGGTTTTTACAATATCTGAAATATCTTTATCACCCAGACCTGCACTACACTCACGTGGTTCAATGTTTAAATTTTTTTTTAAAAAATCAATTTTGTGATGTTGCTCAAGTGGTGATCACTCTTAAGTATATTTGGCCAAATTTGACAATATTCAAAATATAAAAGTAAACAATCTTAAGCACGCTTTCAAATTTCAGGCAATTGTGAAGATTTTTCCAATTAAAAAAAAAATAGGCAATTTTTTTTAAATGGGAAATTCTTGACATTTTTTTTTCTTTCCCCATAATGTTTTTTACCAAATGGAGAAAATTCGCCACCAAAACAAATATCTGCCTTGGGCGAACCAGCACTTACACTTTGTACAATGGGAAAAACTCCAAAATTAATTTTGGTTGCTTCCATAAAACATTGTAAGAAATATTCCATCTTAAGGAGTCAAGGCCAATGTTCAACTCAAATCAAGCAGTTCTATTGGTACAAAAGTTGAAATCACCCCCAAGGACTTTACACTAGGAGTCAAGGCTAAAATAGAAAAAAACATTTTCAATTTGCCCCCAAGTTACTAATAGGTACATGCCGAACGTTATGGCCTTGTATTGGCCCCAAGCCTGAAAAAAAAGGATATCATCGAATTTGGGAAGCCAATTTGCAACCCTTGGGGCCAATGTTTCAAGCATTTATTAATCAATATCCTGACATGGATGTTCTAACATTTATTAGTAAGTTGGGCCAAACAACAAGCCAAAAATGATCAAAGTTGATCTCTAGTGTTTTCAGCCCTGACTCCTAAATGCGGGCCTAAGACTCTAGATCAAGGTCTCAGAGTTCAAATTTAACACTTCACAGGTTAAATATAGCCACTAATAAGAGAAGAGGTGGGCTCTCACTCCGGAAGGTGAAGGTAACCAACAAGAGTAGGTGCTGGTTCACTTACTTTTGGCACCGCTTTGCACTCTGTGTGTGAAAGTGTCAATGTTGCAATCCAATTCTTCGTATACCCCGAAGAAGACACGCAAACAGGCTGTCTGGTATCTTAACAACTTTTTTTAATAGTCAAGAAACTCAACTGGGAAACATTTGTGTTGAAATATACAAGGAATTATCATCTTCACCCCCATCTATCCATCTGCCCACCCGCCCACCCCCCCCACCACATAGCTCCCCTTTCTATTATTAGTTACTTATTAGTCTGGTCAGACGGCCACATTGAACCAGCACCCATGAGTGCACCATCCACTGGATGCCCCTTGTTACTCAGTTGGGGATGAACCTCAACTGAGTTAATATTTGTTTTCACCTTGGTAACCAAGTCTGTAGGAAATAGCTCTCATGTAAGGACCTGCTTGCTTGTGGGTTGTTAGTAAATAAGTAGTTAAGAAAAGCAACTGAGGCTAATCATTAAGGTTAAGTAAGGAACTGAAACCCCAACAGAAAACTGTGAACTGAAACCCAACAGAAAACTGTTTCCTGACCACTTATCATTCATCTTTCACTGTGGTCGCCTTTCTTTCCTTGAAGCTCTGGTTTACACGGTATTACAAACTGAAGGAAGGTGTCCGTTGCTGCTCGCACGCAAAGTATGGAGACCACCCACCCCCTTCTCCTTTCCCAAAGGACCCCACAAATAGAAGCAGCACACAAGAAAAAGGGAAAAAAAAGAAAAGAAAAGCCTGTCTCCCCAAAAAGTCGTGGAAACCCTATTCACCAGATTCCACAACCACACGCATCTGTTATGGTGCAGTAAATTAAAATATAAATTAACTAATATTCGCAAAGAAAGCTTACAGCAAAAACTTTAATCAATCGACCGATCTGTTATGAACTTACATTCGATCGATTGAGCAGTCAATTTAATCTTGTAATCGAGCAATTGAACAGTTAATAACTCGTAATTGAGACATCGAATGGTCGATAACTCGTAATGAGTAACCAGTCAGTTGATAATCTTGTAATTGAGCAATCGAACGGTCAATAGCTTGTAATCAATGGATCGAACGGTCAAATCATGTGTAAATTGATTGATCAAACAGTCTATAGTTGTAATCTAGCCATTGATCGGATGGTCAAATAAGCTTGCAATGGATGGATTGTTTAGTCAATGAGTTGTAAGCTAATGAATTGGCTCCCAATTGTTTTGGAAGGGGGATTCTCTGGGGTCTGGTAGATTCTGACTTCAGGAGTAAAAACTCGAGTCTTGGAAGAAATTTTTTTTGGGGGTTTGTTTTGTACTTTACAGATCTCACGTTTTTGGCGTTGTGCGTGTGGAGTAGTCTGAGTCTTCCTCTAGAGGTCGGTTCACAGCCGTCTGGGACGAAAAAGGGTTAGTCGGCTGTTGTCACACGCGTCTCCCCGGGGCAGAGAATTTAGCCTACAATTGAAGAATCTTTTGCACACAAGAGTGAGTGTGAAGATGAGTAAGGAGTAAGATAGAAGGAAGAAGAAGACGAAGAAGAGGGGAAAAAACAAGGAGGTGAAGTCGTCTTCGTCGTCGTGGTCGTCGTCGTGGTCGTCGTGTGAAGACTTGGCGCACTAGAATATTATGTACTAGTACCTAGCGTGCACACTACTTGAAAAAGGATTAGAACATGGTGAAGAGAACGAGGACGAGGACTAGGAGGGGGAGAAGGAAAACTACTGTCGAGAGGAGACTCTAGTAGTGCGAATCTGAACTTTGGAGTTGATGATGGGAGCGATAGAGGGAGTGGGTAGGACTTAGTAGAAGGAGTAGTTGTTTTTTCAGATGTGATGATATTGAGAATGCAAACCACAACAGCTTTTGAACACTTTTCCAACGCATTTTTGGTATTTTGGGCATTTTTGACATGAAGACCACTATATTGGCGCTATGGCGGAGGAAGGCGGTGCGGCAGCATCGCCATGCCGGTCACATGGAACTGGCCAGGAGGCTCCGTGTCATGGACCTCGTGTCTATAGGTTTGCAATCCCCCCCCCCCTCTCTGCCTTGTTTGATTTCCCTAGACTGCTCATGTGTGCAGGATGTGAATTTTGGTACTTCATTTCAGGAGTGGTGGACTTGGAACTCTAGTATCTGATAAGAATTGCAGTTGAGACTTTTTTTGAATTCCTTCAGGCTCTAGGCTAGTAGTGCAATTCACATGTGAAGAGTCCTGGAATCTTTGGAATTTGTGTTGTCTGTTGCCATGGTAACCACAGTTGCACTTGGACATCTGCATTTTTCTATGGCAGATAGAATGGATACTGGTTTGCACCACTGACTGACTGACTTACTGACAGACATAGATGTGTAAAAAAATTGCAGGGATAGGATCAACCATAGGAGCAGGGGTGTATGTGCTGGTGGGGACAGTTGCCAGGGAGCGAGCAGGGCCAGCACTCACGTTGTCATTCCTCATTGCTGGGATAGCTGCAGCTCTTGCAGCTTTGTGCTATGCAGAGCTTTCAAGCCGCCTCCCTTCTGCTGGTAGTGCTTACCATTATGCCTACACATGTGTGGGTGAGGGGTATGTAACAGCCAATACTTCTTGTTATTTTTTCTGCTCTTTGTTTTCTGTTTTGTTTGATGCAAATGCACAGCTACTTGCAAGCGCAAGCTTGATAATCAAGGGAAACCCTCATCCCTCACAATTCTTGTTCCAAGCTGGAGTGGGGTAGAAAGAGGAAAACACACATTTGTCATTTTCACCTTGGAGTTGTTGCAATTTTCACTGTGGAGTGTGAGCAATTGAAGGTGGGTGGCAGTAAAATCAACACAGTTATGATTTGTTTGTGTGCAGGGTGGCTTGGATCATTGGCTGGGGTCTTATATTGGAGTACACAGTGGGTGGCGCCACTGTTGCACGGGGAATCTCACCAAACTTGGGAGTCTTTTTTGGAGGGGAACAGAATTTGCCAAGCTGGATAGTACGCCGAACCATTCCTGGGATTGATATTGTAGTCGACCCCTGTGCTGGGCTGTTGGTGTTGGTGGTCACAGGACTCCTATGTATGGGCATTCGGGAGAGTGCAAGGGTGCAGTCTGTTATGGTAGTTCTCAACATTCTAGTGTTGGTATTCGTGGTGTTAGCAGGTTCATGGGCAGGCTTTACCAGTGGGTGGGAGGGCTACCACCAGTCTCAAGGGTACCTGCCCTATGGAGTCAATGGGGTGCTTGGAGGTGCAGCAACTCTTTTCTTTGCATACATTGGTTTTGACACTGTTGCCAGTACAGCAGAGGAGGTGAAGAATCCCCAGCGAGACCTCCCTCTGGGCATTGGATTTGCTCTGCTCATCTGTGGAGGCCTGTACATGTTGCTCTCTGCTGTGATTGTGGGCCTTGTCCCCTTCAATCTGATAGACCCAGACACACCTCTGTCCTCTGCCTTTGATAACCATGGCATGCCCTGGGCGACGTTTGTTGTAGCAGCAGGTGCAATTGCTGCATTGTCCACTACTCTTATGGGTTCAATTCTGCCTCAACCCAGAATTTTGATGGCAATGGCACGTGATGGCTTGATCCCGCCCTTCTTCTCCATCCTCCACCCCATCACAGCTGTGCCTGTCAATGGTACCTTGATTACTGGTATGGTTGCAGCACTCATGGCATTCTCTATGAATGTGGACCAGCTTTCGGGCATGGTGAGTGTGGGGACATTGTCAGCCTTCACAGTTGTTGCTGTATCCCTTCTAATCCTGAGATATGTACCACCTCCAGAGGTTGCGAAGGTAGTCATCCAAGCTACGGTACCTGACAAGGGTCCTCCATCTGTGCACATCTCATCATCAAGGCCAGTTTTCACCAAAGCCACCATGTTCTCACCTGTATTGTCAATTTTGTCAGATGCATCCTTGCAAACACTGCCTGGCCGTGGAATTGGAGACGATTGTGCATCATCAGTGAGCAGCAGTGAGTCTCTTCTACTCCAGGATGAGGCAGGTGACCAGGAGGTGAATGCAGCCCCAGAATCCCCTAGCAGTTCCAGACCAGTGCTTCATGAATCTTTGCTGTATGCACAGGAGACTGATACACAGGAATCAAATGAAGACTTGAGGCGATGGGCAGCAGTGTTTGCCATAACTGGAGTTTGTGTTGGTGTTGTCCTCATCAGCCTGGCTGCTGCTGCAAACGACCTTCCAATCTCTATCCGATGGCTGTTGGGGTTGCTGGGAACTCCATCATTTGTGGCTGCATCAACTGTTTTGTTCTTGATTGAGCAAGATGAAGGCCGTCACAAGTTTGGGCAAGCAGGAGGCTTCTATTGTCCATGGGTACCAGCATTACCATTGGGGAGCATTCTTGTGAATGTATACTTGCTCGTGAGTCTTGGGCTCCCTACATGGTTGCGTGTTTCAGTCTGGATGGTTTTGGGAGTAGTGGTGTATCTGTTCTATGGAATGAGCCACAGTAAGCTGGCAGGGGGGTTGCCAAAGGAGGAGCAAACCACAACTTCCAAGCTGTTGCCAGATACACAAGTGTGAGTGCTTTCACAGTAATGTGGAGCAGTAATTCTACCTGTTCAAACTACATATTCTAATCGTGGCTCTATGCTCAACATGGCATGCCACTGACAGCTTTCACATGGAGCATATGACTCAACAAGAAGTTGAATCATGGAGTTGGGTGGCTCATTGGTCTGAGCAAGAAAGGTTTCAACTTATTTAATGGTCTCATCGGAAGCTTCATTGGCAATCCACAAGGAAGGCCAGTTTACTTACAATTATCCAAATGATTTATGTTGTTCAATTTTAGCTGCACTGCAGGCACCAAGTAGCAGCAGTTAGGGATTTCTACCATTGTTCTCAAGCAGAGATGTTGTACTATGACTGTTGCTGCCAGATTCATTCTAAAGAGTGCATGCTTTAGCAGCATTTAGGGATTGCCACCAGTGTTCTAAAGCAGAGATATTGTAATATGACTGTTGCTGCTGTAGCCATTCGAAAGGGAGTGTGCTCTTGTAATGACAGATTTAATTTGTTCTCTGACCAATTCCAGACCAGAAAATTGCACAGATACATACTGTCTTGGGCTAAAAGTTCCTGAAACCTGTGCGTTAATTTCTAGTGTTGGGTGGGTATTTGATTCTGTTAATAACCATCAGTCTCTATTTCTTTAAATACTTCAGAATCAGAGAACCGCTGGTTCTGGTTTCTTTTCTTTTTTTTTAACAATTAATGAACCACGGGTACCCATTATTTCCTCAGAGAACTGCCAGGCTTGGTAGAGAACCAGTGAGTATATGAGTGCAGCTCCGTCGCTAGCTCACTTGTGGTGGTAGATGATGCCTTTTTAGTTTACATCTTCTAGTTTATTAGTGTATTAGTGGTGTCCTGATTGTTATGTTCTTTCAGAAAATGTGTTCTCTTGCTTTTATTTGCCTTGTATTTCTTGTGGACTGGTTCCAATCCCTGCCTTTTTATTTACAGGGTTTTTCTTCTATAGAACTGGCTATTTGACTTGTTCAAAACGTTGGAGAACTGTAGTTATATATCAGAACTGGTTCTTTGATTTTTTGAGAACTGTGGTGATGAACCTGGGCCATCTTGATAACTGCCAGTGGTCTGTTGTCTGTTTCTGATAACCACTCAACATTGGTAATTTCTGACATGGTGGGGAAAATGGTTATGTCCTGGAACATGCCCTGGTAGGACCTATTACCATTAGACAGAATGGTGTTTTTCCTTGACCATTCCTAGGGGGAATGGGTTGTACCAGGCCCATTCCATTGTACAAACAATACTTTGTCATTATTTTAGTATTCAGTGCTAAATGTCATATTTTTACCAAACAAGCATTGCTTGATCTTGGATGGTCATGGTTTTTATGTAACCCCAGGTGTCAATGGAATTGGGTTGGATACATTGACATAGCCCATTAGAGTATTATACACATGTTGTATAGTACATGAATATTATATCATAGTAATACTCTTAGATATAACTGATTTCAGTGGCTCCTCAGATCTATGATCACCAGAGACATTTGGCTACATATATATGTATGAAACATTCTTGATGACACAATATATACAAAATCATTATTATGTTTATCTATGTAATTTCAATATGGTATCAAAGTGCAATTTGGCCACAATCAATTTTGTCATAGATTGTTACAATGTTTGAACTTTTGATTGAGAGAACATCATGTCAAGATCAATTTTAAGAATGTTAATTGATCATATAAGTTATGATAAGCATGAAACATCTAACAAAAGAATTTAGAATTTCTTTTAATCGCTTGACTTGGACAAATTGGTGCTATAGAGAACAAACTTTGCAAGTTTCATGTTATTTGAGCTTTATAGTGCAAAATTAGGAATGGCATTGAACAAAGTGGACATAAGTCGTTCAAAAAATTGATGATTCTTATTTTCATGTATGGAAACATATATTACTGTTGATATTCAAACAAGAAAAGCTATTGTCAATCACCTACAAAATCTTTAGAAGAACCTAATATATCACACCTCATAGTTTTTAGGTGTATAGCATATGCATTAGTTCATCAAGACAACAAACAAAAAATTGACTCACATTCTATAGCTTGTGTAAATATTTAAATTATAGTGAAAAACCAAAACCTTATTGATTGATGAAGAAGGGGTCTAATCAAATTATTATATTGAGGGATGTAGTTTTTGATGAAATGTTGCACCTTAAGTCCAAATCTTCATTCAATCTAATTTAAAACAACCTCAAGAAGAATTAAATTATTATTATTTAATATAATCACTATAATACCATGAAACTTTGAAGCACCTACAACCCCATGAATAATCTTCAACCAATTTTATCATTCATTGCCTTCCAAAAACAAGCTTGTCATAAGGAAAACATGCATGCATGTTGAAATAAGAAAATTCAGAAAGGACACAAAGAATGGTGAAAACAATGACAAAAGGCATGCAAAAATGGAACCAACAAAAAATTTTGTTTACAATCTTTGATGGGTGGGGGGGGGTTTGTGGTTGTATTCGACCACTATTACGACCATGAAACCCCCAACCAACAACCCTTACCTAGTCTATAATTCCTAATCAAAACATAAGTGCCTTATGAAAAGAAGAATTACCCTCCCATGCTTTGGGTTTAGGGTTTAATCCTTTTAGGATTGAAAAAGGGGTCAAGGTCTTTACTTATGGGTAAAAGAATGAAAAATGGAAAAACATTTTGAAATGAAATTGCTCATGTTGTGTGAGGACACGCAATTTCAGTTCAAAATGTACCCTCCTTTTTTGGATGAATTAATATGCAAAATACCGTGCCCTTCAAATGCACTATAAACTTCTTACCAACTCTTTACATGTAGGGTAATGCTGGGGAGGGGAGCGTGGTGTTCCCAAAGCAAGAGCCCCTAACCTTGGGAGGGAACGCATCGATTCGAGAACCGCAAGTATACATACCAATGGGATATTTCATTTTTTATGGTCACGGTTATGACATTGATACCCGGAGGTTTTGGCGCAATTTCTAATACCCGCCCCACTCTGGTAGGAACCAGCAACCTCACACATTTGAAGGGTTTGCTGCAGTTCAGCGCAGGACAGCGTTCCAGAAAGAACGAGGACGCAGCACAGAAGACGGAACTGAAGAGCATCAATAACGAAGAGAGCAAAGGCGCAAGAACAATTTTCCTTTGTAGTCGGTCTCATAGAACATTGCAAATTCTGAACCCGCAATTTGCTTTCGTGTAAGTACGTTTTGTGCTCTGGCAGATCAGGGAAGACGGTAATAAGAGGAGTACCATGGCTGGAGCTGTCATCCTGGATGCGCAAATCACGCGGGAGTTTTCCTTGTCAGTCCCCGAGCCCCACATCTTGCATTTCTTTTCTCCCTTGTGTTTTTTTTAGAGGTGTGACGAATTAATTAAGGAGCTCCTTCTGATCAGAGTCCTCTTCGTATCTTGTTCAGCAATTACTACTCCCGGCTAATGTGGAAGAGGAGTGCTGTTTGTGATATTATCCTTGTTTGTTCCGCTGATGTTTTTCATACGATCTGGTTCTTAGAGAGTCTTGGATTTGAGGTGGCTTCTTCCTCTTTTTTCCTATTATTTGTTTCGTTCTTCTCACTGTCGGTGGTCTTTAGGGAGCGTTCGTGATGGACGTCTAGCTGGTTTCTAAGTTGTGACTATTGCGCGTCGAGTTCCTTGCGCATTTTTGGATCGATTCCTTACCGCTGCTCACAATTGCTATGCGAGAAAATTTGCTTCTGAGGAGGAAATTGCGCAATGCGCTACAGCAGTAATAAGTTATTCTTTCGGTTCCGGTATTATCATCGTCTTGTTCAATTTGTTATTTCGTGGGAGAAATATTTAGTAGCAGCATCCTCGACGGCAGATCGTCAGACGGAGGTTCTCATAGCGGCAAAAACTGCTGCGATCTTTTACCAATTTAGCCATCAAGTGCATTTTGGCATCATTTTCTGTAACAGATGCTATTGAAGGGAGAATCGCTCACTCTGCAATCGATCTTTGTAACTCGACACTGTTCTGGATACGGTGGATTGCGTCCTGTTTGTAGAGATCCTTCTCCGGTGATCGAGGGGAAATGATTTTGAAACAAGAATTTGCTGACATTTTTCTCTTTCGATCTTGGTCTTGATAATGGCGAGGTTGTTCCCTGTCGACTCTGAGCCACCGCAGCAGATACCTGTTCCAAACTTGTCTATACACCCCTTCATAATCGTAAAGAGACAATAAGATGAAGTGTATTTGTGACCAAATATTTATTATCAATTTGCATATTTGTGACATGATCTTCTATTTCTTTTGCTGTCGACACTTTCGTAGTCAATATGAGTAAGAATTTATCACTTGGAATAAACACTCAGACGATCTTTGTCACTTGTTTGCAGCATACAGGAACTCATCTGGTCACCTCCACACAAGAATCCCTTTCCCCGTTGCAGTGACAAGTGTGCACCTAACCTCTGTGTAGCCCATACACTTATCCATGATGGAGATTTATCTCTGTGCCCTATGCTGTAAGAGAAGGCAAATGGAGAACTTGGTCTTTAGACTACCAGAACACACTAGCTTTGCAGGCTCTCTAACATGATCACTAACTGAATATGGAGGAGTCATTGATGATTCATATGTTGTTGATTGAGGATGTAAAATTTTTAGCCCTTTCGAGGACCTTTGAGTGTTTTGTGTTTGCAGGATCATACCAAGTTTGAAGATCAGTTGCTCAAGACTTTTTAAAGAATCCTTTCTAATTTTTTCAAGCATGAGTGTTGATGGAGACTAGATGAAGTTTCTGAACTTTCAACAAGAAACTTTGAGTGTACTTGTGTGCAGGATCATAGTAAGTTTGAAGAGGTTCCGAGACCTCTTCAAGAATTCTTCTCTGCACAATGTCCAAGTGATAATAGATAACTTTGGTTCCATTCTGGATGCTGACACACGAGCACTAATAGACCTCCGCCACTCTTATTGCAAGATTCTAGCATCCATTCAGCATCTGCCTTTCCTCAGAGGTGAGTTCACAGTGATGCATTTGTGTGCATGTCAACTGTTGATGATTTATTGATCTATCTTTTGCAGCATGCCTAGCTATTAACGTAAGAGAAGATGAAATTGCAGTTGAAAAGCATTGGTGCAAAGAGAAACACTTCATCTTCATGTTTTAAGGTCAAAATATCTCTTATAAGGTAAAGCTTGAACTGATGACATTCTATACTTGATTCGAATACAGATGCAATTGTCAATCTGGAGATGATGGTGGATGACACCATTGTGAAGCACATTGAAATGGCCTGGTGATGCTATTTCTGGTCTCCTATATGCTGAAGTTATCTGACATCTGATAAGAGCTTAGAGATAAGGAAAGAATTGTGTGTCAATATTGCAAAGTAGTTTTAACTCTCACTGTTATGCTAAACAATAATTGCTGGCTTGGCTTTGACTAACAGGGGAAAGGTGGACAATGACCCCTTGGATTTCAAAGCTGAGATGACAACACATATAGACATTGAAGCCTTGGATGCCAATGTGAAGAAGTGTTTCCAATTGTATGATCCTCAGGCAGGAGCTAATCATGCAAAGAAAGAGAATATTCCACAGCCAGAAATCATTCCAAATGAGGAACAGGAGACCACACTCGGCTGTGTGACTCTCACTAGGAACTTTGATCAGAATCAATCAGACGGTCCTCAGTCAGATTCTAGTCCTGTGGACAATGATGGAGCAGTATTTGATGGCACTGAAGAGAAACTCCAAAATAGATTTGGCATTCTGGAAGTCAGTGAAAACTTTGGCCAGAAGGAGCAGCAAATTGGTCTGCAGCCAGAATGTGTTCCTGTGGACAATGAGAATGCCAGAGTGACCGATGGGCCATGGAAATCTGCTCCTGGAGAGGAACAGCATGCTCATTTTGATGTTCTGAAGGTAAAAAACTCCTGTGACTACTAAGCAACCATATGGCATTTTTGACATTAGTAAAACCCTAAACTGCAGAATGCTCATATTTCTGTCTGCTGATTTCCAGGAATGGGGTATCAAGCAAGCCTCTGCAGTAGGCCTAGAGTCCGATTCCGGTATTGAGGAATGTATTTGTCAGGCCCCGGATCCAGAATTAGGGTCCTTACATGCAGACAATGAGGGGGGTGGAGAGCAGGTGGGGAGCAAAGGACAAGAAGAGTTTGTGCAACAGTTAGAATATGAAGACCAAAAGTTTCTTGCCTTATGCAACACTGAGGCAAGCAATGAGGTTAACAACTCAAGAATTCTCAACTCTTTGGATTCCTCTCCACAGAAACACGATTTGGTGAGAGACAAAACACTCTTTGAACCCAAAGACGAGCAATCAGCTATAGCAGAAGAGGATAATCAAGAAGAGAAAGGTACTCAACAAGGGGAAAGTATCAATCAACCCCATCATGTCGAGTCCCTGGGGTACGAGGACCAGAATTCCCTTTCTAATGGCAACACTGAGGTCCATGAGGATAACATAATGAGCAACAATGCCAATGCTTTCAGTTCTGCAGGATGTCATTCCTGCAAACAAGAGCTGTTTACACAAGCTTATATTGACCAGTCAGCTGGAGCTATGCAAGTTGACAGGGAAGCAGACAGTACTGAACAAGGGGGGAATTTGGATGGACACGACCAACTTCAGTCTTTGGTGTATGAAGACAACAGACTCAATGGTTGCACCACTGAGTTCCAGTATGAGCACAAGAATAACACTGCCAGGACTTGTGACCCTGTTGCCTCCCAACAAGTGCCTTCCATGCAAGCTGAAGGACAGTCAACAAAGATGAAGAACAGGCAAGTGTCAAACACTGCTGCAAATAGGAAGCTGCCTGTTGAACCAGTTTTGATTGGCAAAGCATCTGAACCCCAATTGCCATTTGTGGCTGATGTGGTCAGCCAAGGTTCAGATGCATTGTTGCTGCAGCAACCATCCTCAATTGTCAACCGACCTCTGGAGGTGGAGATGACAACAAGAGCAAAGTTGTGTGCAAAGGGCATCCTGGAACCATACTGGAATGTTATTTTTGGACTAATAAACCACAGTTGCCACCGAATTGGTGTAACTGGGCTCTCATTTTGGTCCCTCAACAGTGTTAAAGATATCACAACTGTGAAGTGGTCACAAGGTGAGGTGATCCTCAAGGAGCATCCATCATTCCTCTGCTACAGCATTAAAGTTCCCTGCCAAGATTCTTTTGATTCACCACAAATGGCCTTTAGCTGGCAATACAGGTTTGCATTCTTCAATATCTGCAGGCCATATTGATTGAACTTGAGGAAGTTCATATGCTGCAAAGACAAGTTGAATCAAACAACCAATCTCTTGCAATCCACAATGTTGCTTGGACAGTCTAAGAACATCTGTAGAACCTTTTAAGACCTAGAGTCCAAGATACACAGATTCTGTGTGAAGAATTATAGTGATGGTAGTTATCCAGTTGTCATATATCATGCACATGACAGTATGATTCCATCTAAGGCCTCAGGTTCTGTTTGTCTGCTTGCAGCAAATTCCTGGAGTGCTTCCCAAATGCAAGGGAGGTTGTCAACAACAAAGCAGAGGTAAATCCTAAAGCGCTGATTACTTTGGTCAGGACATTTTCTAATGAATGTGACTTATGGAGAAGCTGGATGTCAATAGTAAATATCATTCCCATGCAAATGCATTTGGACTGGGGTGTTAGTTGGCAACAGCCCATCTTGCAGTTATTTCCTTAGCAGTGACAAGATAATGAAGATGCTCTATTCCCAGTCTGTTTCTTTGGGAACTTTGAAAAGAAATATCCTGTATAGCCAGTGGAATGCATGAATATGAGTCCTGAGTAAGAGAGAGCTATGCAGGGAAGAAGACTGAAGAAACGACTGGGGAGTGCTCTGAGCTGGGCTACTGCAAACAAGAAGGGAAAAGCACACAGTGGAGAACACCTTGCCTCCTGAAAAGCAGAACAACAACAATTTCAACCTGCCAATTTTGGTTCTATGCTCCATACTGATCACTTCTCAGGAACAGAACTCTTTGTAGCAGGAAAATTTCAACAGCTTGTTGCTCAGATCTGCCCTGCTCTATGGACAGTAACTGGTCACTGAAGTTCTTCCAATAAGCTAACATTCAAAACTTTGTGCCAAGTCATTCATGGGCTGTTGTTCAAAGAGTATGATTCTCTCCTTAAGACCTGAGCAATCATTGCAGTTGAGGAAAACAGTACTCTGCTTTGCCATGCTAACAAAATCTTCTCAGCAAGCCTTTCTTCTAACTACCCACATGTTGGGGGGGTAGAGGTAGGATGCAACAACGCAAGGCCCATCTGAAGACTATTAAAAAAGACATGAAACCATGAAGAAGAAGCTGACAGGCAACATTGGGAAATCAAGTTCCCACCCGAGAATGAGCACATGAAAATTTCAAACTCAAAAATTCCTAGTGCAACCCAAGAGAACACAATTGGTCTGTATTATGCATTGAAACTTGAAGCCCTTCTTGACTGAATTTTTTGCCTGCAAAGTTATAAAAATTGTGTGTCGGAAGATTACAACACATTGATTTGATTGACACCACCTCATTCCAGTACGTTTACAAGTACACGAGAGACTAGAAATGACAGAAACCCACCGCCATCGACGATTTTTCCAAACTGGAAAGTTGTAGTACTAGGTATATAGGTAGCTGTTGCCTGCCCGCCATGGCTCGCGGAGTGTAACGGCGATGGCGAATGCGACAACCAACTTCCAACACATTGAAGAAGAAGAAGAAGAAGAAGAAGTAGCAGCTTAACATGACTTACGAGGCTTTGCTTTGTTTTGTTTTGCTACCAAGAAGGTAGGGCTGTTTTATTCACGCGTAATTGAGGCGGAAAATATCGTTGAAGATGTAGAAGCTTCCCTGTGGAGTTGGAAGCAGGTGGAACATCTGACTGAACTTGAGAGAATGCTCTTCTCCCGGAAGCTGGAGACTGCCGCTTACGAACACCAACATGCCGCCGAGGGGACCCGAAGGCTGGCAGTCGACTGTGGAAATGATGTGCTTGCACTGCTCGAAAGGCAAACCGTTGAGCTTGGCTCCAATGTTGTGTGCGCCTTGGATCTGCTGACCTTCAAACGACAGCATAGATGCCTCATCGTACAAGCTCACCAGTGCGATTCTGTTGGTGTCGAACTGCGTGTAGTAGTGCTCCACGAATGCCTTGGACAAGCTATCCGGATCCATCATCCCCAGAATCCCCTGCTGCTGCTGCTCCGGCGTCATTTACGTCTTGTCTCCTCCTCTTCCGTGTGGTAACTAACTGCTACAGATCACGTAGTGCGCTGAACTCGCACTTTCTCCTTCTCCCTTTAATCATTTCAGGCGTGAGCTCAAATGAGCTTGAATCTTGTGCGTGATATTCACGCCCTTGGCATTTGTGCGCGATACGATATCCCTTTTGTCTGTGCGTGAGATCGACGCTGTCTCTTGTGCTGCGACTGTTTCCATACAGAAAAGAAAGAGAGAGAGAGAGAGAGAGAGAGAGAGAGTGAAGGCCCCAACGGGCAGGGGGTGGGGCGGGGCCCATTGGCACATGGGTTCCAATCACAAGGATTTGTCTACAATTTCAGCCGACCTGGTGCAAGCAAGCGACTCTTGGTTGCGTCCCACCTTGTGGGCTTCTGGCAAAATCACTCGGGACCTTTTCCTTTGCCATGGCAGCCCGCATTCACCCAATTGGGGACACGAAATTCGGAATTTGGGCAAACCGATTTCTTTGACTCCCAACTGGAACCGACAAAAAGCCGGCTAATTTAACATACCCAAGTCGAAGTAAAAGAAGAATCTCCCATCCCTTTGTCCGTTGATCAATTCTTTTGAGTGGCTTAGGTGGCAGTCTGTCTCCTTCCTGTTGCCCTTTTTACCCCTCTCTAGGTTACTGCACTCTACTCTGTCTTCTTATTCGTGGATTAGGTCTGTGACCCACCAGTGCACCATGCAGGATGGATGATATGTGGACAGGAAACACTTTTTCATTCTGCTCCTGTCCAATATCCAACCACTGTGTTTAGCTATGTACTGACCATCCCCATGTATCTACCAATGTTGTGAGTGTACCTGGTTTTCAGTGTTAAAATCAAAGGTTCAGGGTCAGGTTTCTGTGACCTGAACCCAAGCTCACATCCTTTCTTTATAACTGGCATACGAACTGGACATTGGACTAGTCTTTTGCTAGATCCAGACTCAAAATCATAAAAAAACATTCTTGAAAAAAGAGACAGGTTTTTTAAGTTTGCAAGTTGATTTTTTAAAAAAATGTTGACTAGTGAGCTCAACTTTAAAACTAAATATTAATTTTTATTAATTATTAAATTTCATATCTATACGGACCACATATTTAATTTGATATTAAACTTTTTATCTATACAATATCTAGCATAGGTGAATGTGTAATGTTTACATGAAATCAAACTGATCCTGGAGATTCTTGAATTTGGAAAAATATGTCAAAACTGAACTGTAATGTTTTAAAATGAAAAGAACCAAGCTCAAACCACACCCAAAAAACCTCCAAACCTTTTTTAAATTGAGACTGGAGGTTCTCTTCAAAAATAAGAACCACACAACACTCATATCTACCTACCTAGTAACCACTTGGCATCTTACCTACCAGTAAACACTTACATTACCTACCCCAACTTATCTAGGTAGTTAAGCACGCTTATACAATATGTTATCAAGGAACCTTGGTAACTCAGTTGTGATGACAGGTTTCCAATCCAATTATGTAAGCCAGCACCCAGCAGTGCACCATCCCTTAGGAACCTGTAAAGACCCAGTAGAACTTCTTTTAGTGTATGTGGAAGGCCCTGAGTAAAATTTCCACCAAGGGTAAGGTTCCTCATTTTTTGAGGAACCTTACACATAAGGTGCCTCTTTTCATAAAAAATGAACCACATTGGTCTGTTTATGAAAGCAAAATTGTACCATTTCTTTCCATTGTGTAATGAACTTGAATAGGGCTCTTCTGAGATTTCAGGTCTTGTGCCTGTCTCCTGCCTAACTGGGGCCCTCATTCCCAGAACAGTCCCCTTCTTGGTCCTCAGAACTTACCCTACATGTTATGACTAAGTTGTGATAGGTGCAACCCAGGTACTTAGCTTCCACCTTGACCTAACCTAGGAACAAACCATGCTATTTCCACCTGAAACTACATACTTAAGTGGGTAAATGCACACAGGCCTTAGTGGCTACTTTATCTTTGGTCTCCCCTTTTCAGATGGTGCCCTTCCCCTAGAGCTCTCATTCCTCTCTTCCCACTCAGGGCCCATCATTTTCATTGGAGTCTAGCCTTAAGGCGAGCATGGGAATATGCTCGAATTGTGAAGGCTCTTGCCCCCCTGCATCAACTTCAATCTCTTTAGAGATCATTTCTACTTTACAAGCTCTTCATCCTTCAGATTCATTCTTATCATGCTTAGATTTTTTGATGGAGTTCTAGCCAAACGTAAATTTGGAGTTTTCCTTATACATGTTCAAGTCGACATTTACCCATTCAACTCACCTTTTAGCTAGAGAGCCTTCAAGTATGGTATTCAAACACCTTCAAGACTTGTTTAACCCAAAGGACTTAGCTACAACTTTTCCCAATTATTTCTAATCTATTCTTATGTAGCAGTAAGGTGTATCCTTGGGAGTATAGTCAAGGCCCTTTGTCCTACTAGGTTGTTAACTTTGGTCAAGCCTTTTGGTGGCATTTGCTCAATAGTAGTTAGCGATGTTTTTTATCAATTGGTGAATAGGACCCTTTGCCTTTAGTTTTACGATGCATTTGTCACTCATTTATCCCCCCATTAGTTTGGGGTCACAATCAAGGGGGGCTAGAGGCAGTGGTGTACAATATTCAAGTAATTTTATATGTTCACCCGGATTGGGTGGTGTTGTAAATAAACATGCAAATGCCTTCAACATTATTTCCCATAGGGTTATATTCCAAGAGTTGCATGTTGTGAATAAGCAATTGTTTCAATTCATACCTTTCATCTGTTCCTTTTATGCTCCCTAGCTCCTTCTTTTTTTTAATCATCACTCCCTTCAAGGTGAGTCTATCTATTAGTTAGTCTTCCATTGGTACTTGTAAGGGGGATTTGTTGGGTGCTCCTCTTTTTGCCTTAGCTCATTTCTACGCACGTCATAATTCGATGGCCCTTTCCCCATCTTGTTTATTTCTTTCTATCATAAATGACACCCACATCATTAAGCATGCTTCAATTGTTTCTCAAGCTTTTCATCATTTTTTCCCTAGTTAGATTTTGTAAACCTTGTGGTTTAGCCCAACAAATGTTCTCCTTGGTCTCCTTTAGGGTTGCCTTTAAGGTTTTTGCTTCCATCAAGTTTTTATACCCCTACTAAAAGCATTAGGGTTTTGGGTGTTCCTTTGGGGTCCTTTTCCTTCAATTCTTAATTTTTTCCAAGATGTTTTGGATGATGATGTTCAACACATAAATGTCTTTCTTAAGTCGGGGGATGTGTAGGTGGTATTTTGGGATTCTCACTCATTGTTTTGCACAAAGGCCTTATTACCTTCTTCATTCTTCCCCCTATTCCTAGATTTTCAACATCAGTTAACCTCCTTTGATTCATCTTTCATTCGCAAATTTGGGAAACTCTTAAGGCTAAGTTCTTTCCACTCCCTTAGTTTGTTGAAAAGCTTCTTTTCCCATCTCTAAAGGTGGGATAAGTCTAGTCTATGCGGGGGTTATTGCCCTAGTAGCATACTTGGGGGGTTAAGGGCTCATCATCCCAATCATTGCATTTAGATTTTTGTAGGACAACCACCCATTTTTATTGGGGACTATAGGGGTGAACAATTTAGGTCCACTTCCATTCCAAGTTCACCTTAGGTGGGTTCATGACCTTCTACCTCCAATTGTTCAAACTTCCATCCCACCATTTGAACAACTATCAAAGAAAAGAAAAAATCGTCTTCAAGAGAAAATATCATAAAATGGGCACGAGCATTCATTTTCTAGCATCATCTCAAAGATGTCTTCAAATTGTCATCACGTTCGATTGAAATCTTGTGTAGGCCCAAGTTTAGGTGTTTAGCTTTCTGCCCACCTAGTTATCCCATACTTTAAGATGGTTTCTAAAAACATTTCTTTAGCATTATGCATTGGATTAGGCTTCCCCCATCCCACGACTTGTGGTCTTTATTAATGCATATGCAAGCCAGGCCATAAATTCGACAAGGATACACCTACTTTGTTGAGTTCATGGGGGAGAATGCATAACCACACATGATGCAATTCGAAATTATTTCGCCTTCACTGCTAGGGATGTCGAGTTCCATGTTTTGTGTGAACAAACACATGTTTTTTCGACACCTTCTCTTTAATCATCAAGGTGACAAGTGGATATTGTGCTTACAATAGATGGTATTTGTATTTTGACAAATGTAATAATTGTTGACTTAATTTGTGCAAATGTAGTTTCACAAGCCACTTCTTCCTAGGGAATGGTTGCGATGATTACAGCTCAAGCAAATATTGTGTCATATTACGACCAACACCTTAAGGATGATTTCATCCCTTTAATAATAGAGATATTTAGGTGTTTACACTAGCAAGTGGACGATTGCCTTCCTTGATGTGCTAACATGGCATGGTTAATGAAGGGCTTTGGAAGTCCTATTCTTTCAATTATAGGTTCATTTTATAGGCAGAAGGTGTTAATGGCTCATTATAAAGTTAAAGTTGCCACTATTTTGTGTATCATGTCGAGTGGTTGTGGCAATAAGAAAGGCCTCTTCTAGGCTTGGTGTCCTTCCATGTTTTTCACCCATCTACTTGCATAACTTGTTTTGTGCTACTTGTGATGGGTTTAGGTCTTAAATTTCATGATGGGTCAAGGTCCCATTGTGCGTTCTACATTTTTAAGTGTGTTTTTTTATTTGGACTTTGATTTATTTTTCTTCTCTCATTCCTAACACGCTCCCAAGTCCCTAGTTAGCCCCAAGTTGGGCCTAAGTTACTTGAGTAGTGGAATTATGGGGGACGTGGGGCACGCTCCCAACTCTCAGCACTAAAAGGGGTAGAAGGGCGTGCTGAAACTCCGAGATGGGACTAGGAAAAGTGACAAGCTATTCACTTACTCAAACATGCATCAAACCAACCAACAAGTTAGTTAGTTCACATTCTGGAGCACCCTTGGTGCTAGGACAAGCCACGGGCAACTCTTGACTCACCATGGCCCGGACTCGGGGGAAGCCACCACCTTCCCCCATATAGTATACTATGTGCCTCTCTATGGCACCCACATCCGAATGGCTTTTTGTCCTGGGATTCCCAAGGAGGAGTCCCGAAATTGTCCTAGTTTAGACTCTCGGGACTTTGCACTACCATAACTCTTTGCTTAGACCTCCGATTGGGATGAGGTCTAAAGCAAAGTTTTAGCTCTCCTCGAGAGCTTTCCAACGGTGTGTCGCACTCCACTTGCACGCACCGGGGTCGAGTCGATTCGCGACGTTTAGTGGTCGGAGTCAAACTGCCACAGTTTGACTCCCAACCCTTCTTTTTGCCATAACTTGTGCTGTAGATGTCCAAATGGCCCATGCGAGGCCATTTTCGACATCTACACTTCAATAGCTTTCCAATGATATAAAGAACACCCCAATGGGAGGTGTTTTGACCCTTACAATCGAACTCTGAAGTTTCGGGAGTCCTGGAGGACTCCCAAGTCCCCATTTCGGGAGTCTCATCCTCACATTCTCCCAAGTAGGGTTGCGACAATTCCCTTGTTGGGTGTTTTTCCTTTTTTCATTTATTTATTTATTTATTTAAACATCCTAGGCAAATAGGTGAATAATGTAAGTGGCAAAGTTTTTATTTTAAAATGGTTCAAATTCATGTTCAACGTTAAGTTCTAAAATACCCAAATCAAAAGTTTTGTGTTTTATTAGAATTTTCCTTGGAACAAGATTAGGTAATTGATTTTTTTCATAATAGAATTAAAACATAAACCAAGGGTGTTGTTGATGAAACCCTACCAAAGGGGTGGTTACAAGGTAGGGTGGCTCATTTTTTGTGTCGCAATCTAATTTTTTGCATAATGGCATCATTACTACAAAATGTGGGTGTAGTTCATTAGTCCACGTTCCTTAGACCAGTGAATTCGCTACTTCTTCATTGGTCCCCCATTCACTACAATTGATGAATTCACTCAAAATCCAGTGAAAATCACTTGGCATATGACACCTTTTGTTGTAGTGCATGCATTTACATTCTATTAACATGACATAAAAACAATAATTTTCTAAATTTGTGGTGAGATTTAAATTTTCAACTTGAAAAAGAAGACATCTATTAAAAAAAATTGCAACATATATACACCAAATATATAGTAATGGACTTTTGAAGTTGAAAAATATGGATTAGTTTATTGTTTGTGCCTCTATATACATGCATTTTTGTGTATGAATTATATTTGGGATATATGATAGGGACTCAATATATGATATGTTAAAACAAAAAGAACATATCTGCAAAAAAATTGCTAAAAAACATTTGACCAAAAAAAAATTATGGACTTTTGAATGGCCTAAAATGAACCATATTTCCATTAATCCATGTCATAATCATTTTTGGGTGGATTTCAATTTTTATTTTGGTAACATGTACATTAAATAATTGTTTATAATGATTATTCTTCATATGGACTTTTTAGTTCATTAACCACCATATAATTCCCCACTAAATTAATGATATCAAAATAAACTAACATTTTAACATCATAGTATGGACTTTTAGGGAGCGGAACATTCATAAAAAATGAGCCACCTTAGAGTGCATATACCCAAAACAAAACACCTGATAATGGGAGAGAACAAGAAACAAAAAAAAGGACCAAAGTCCATGCAAGCAAAAAAGCCCCAAAGAGGTGAGCTGCATGAAGGTAAGGGAGCCATTAAGTGTCAAAAGTGTTGTTCTTTTTTAAACAAGTTCAAGTTTCTAAATACATAAGTGTAATTTTTCAAAAAAATCAAAACCTTACCTTATTTTTTATGTAAGTACTTAATTTCAATTAATTGTAGATAATTAATATTATACATCATCTTTATCTTGGGAGGTGGATAGGTTGAACAAATTAATACTTAAAAAAATATTTATGTTTAGATGTGTGTAATTTCTTTTTTAATTTAAATTTCTTGATGGAGTCAAAGTTGCAAGCATCCCTAGGCACATTTCAACTTAACTAACAACATTATTTCAAGGAATTCTCAAAATTTTAGCTAGCAAGTATAAATGTGGCAACACTTTCCCAAAAAAATAAATTACCATTTGAAGGCAATTTTTTTGCCAAAAAAGGAAATTTTGTAGCAAAACATTAATTTTTTTTTAAAATGTCATTTTTTGATGATTTTTCACCCCAAAAAAAGATTGGTGTGTAATGGAAATATAATTGAACTCTATCTTAAACTAGATTGAACTCCACTTTTATTAAAAAAAAGATCAAAATTTAAGTTTTAGAATTCCAAAAAATCAATGTCGTGATTAAACTAGAGATTATATCAAAAGCTTTAAAACTTCATAAAAGGTATCAAAGGTTCCTTCTAAAATAAAAATCAACAATTGAATAATACTAATTATTAAATTGGTAGATAAATAGGTAAAACACTTGATGACTACTAACTACTAGGTAGGCATTACAAAAATACGTGTAAATGGTTAGTACATAATTAATCCATGTGATTAACTATGGCACAAAAATGCAATGAAAAAGTGTTTCCTATCCACATACCATTCATTTACATGGTGTGGTTGTTTATTCTAATGCCATGATGCATCAATATTATGAACATGCTTCACATCTTGCAATCCTAAATTTCAAATGTGAAATAATAAAGAAATTAGTGTTGTGCATGTTTTAATGTTGGGAAGTATATGGTTTATCATATACCATCATCATAATGGTATAGAAATTTCCAAAATATCATAATAATATAAGTATTAGACAAATTGTCAACTTTAGATATGAATGTGGAATAACCAAATCTATAATTTCTAGAGAATGATATGAATATAAATCCATGCAAAGACTAATGCTAGTAACTATTCAACATGATTATTGTTATTATGTGAAAATGAAAAAATCCATCACATTTCAAAATGTTAGGCATTTAAATTTCTAATGCTTGGAATGAAGGAAAATAAAATGCTTTAAAGATAGAAAAAAAATTGTGAATTTCCATTATATACAAAGGAATTTTCACATTAAGGATTCAACCTCTCATTGGCACCTTGTGGTTTTGATGATGTTCAAACATTTGCTTCTGTCATAGGTGTAACTATCAAAAACATTTCAATTAACTTAGTTAACTTGGTTAATTTCCACCACATGTTGATTGTGATCCACGATTTCTTGAAACATTCAACATAACTTCATTTAGAACCACTAAACTTGAACTTGGCTACACAAAAAAAACTAGGTTTGGCATTCAAGCTAGGAAACAAAGTCTCTTTTTGTTGCTTCACTTCCATGAAACAAGTGCAATGGATTTCACATGTGTTCCCATGTTTGTAACCAAGGTTTCCAACTATGCAAATCTTGCTTCTATGGTGTTGAACTAGCTTGGAGTTGGTTTGTGGGTCAACCTTTTATTGACCACACCTTTCCTCTTTAAACCTTTCCTTAGATTATTTATAGTTATTTTACACTAATCTATTCTAAACTATACCTTAAACTATTTTAAATTATTTTAAATTATTATACCCTATGTTATATTTTAGCCTAAGGTAAAATAGTTTAAAATGACTAAGAATAGCCTAGAATAACTTAAGGTGGCATATTTATACTAACCAAAAATAACCTAAGAGAAAATATCTTATAAATAACCTAAGGTGCAATAATTTATAACCAAAAAATAGCCTAGGGTAAACTACCTTAGAATAACCTAGGGTGAATTAACCTAAAATAACCTAGGTTCACATGGTTTAAACCTCACCCTTCGCCTAATAAACCCATTGGTACCATTCAAAATGTCTTTTGTTTCGAAATCCTATGCCACCTTCGTGATGAACCCTAACCCAAAACCCTAGGTTCCAAACCTTAATTCCTAAAGGATGTTGAACATGCAAGATTAGGCTAACCTTAATTTTAAATAGTAGGCGCAATCACAAAAACATTCACAAAGTCAACACAACTTGGGCACACTATGAACACAACAAATGTGGATTATTGGCCATCAACTTGATTTCACCCCCACAAACAATCATTGGGACAACTAACGATCAAATCCGAAATATACGCAATATCATGAAAACCAATTTACCAATTTTTTTTCCCCCATTAATTCCAACCTTGTTTAGTGGATAAATGCATGGGTGGGTTTTAACCTTTGACTAGTAAACTCCAACATGGTAATCTATGTTTAAAGATTTCATCATGGAGTTACAAATTATTCACATAGTACTTAAAACTTTCAAGTCCTAAGATTTTGTCACAAAATTACAAGCCCAACCAAACCCAACATTTTCTTCTAACGTGACTAAAACACATGCATAACCTTAATCACCACAAAGTGGGAATGAATTTTTTTCATGCAACACAAATTCCCACTTTCATAATTTCTCATTTTTATGATATAAATTCAAAAGGTGATGGCATGACTATCCCCATTCATTGATGGCATGGCACTCTAGCACCACTTGTGAATTATACAAATGGGTGTTTATTGGCACAAGCACTAAACATTTGACAAAAAAATGGTTTAGATGGACTAGGCCCTACACATATCAAAACTCTCCAAAACTTTATGTCTCCAAAGAACTTCAAACTCCCCATACATGTAGGCCTCCTCTCCAAGATTCCAATGGCATAAATGGATGTCATATGTCAAAGATGTGAATTTTTGAAGAAAATGCCCAATTAATTCCAAATTAAAATTTTTAATTTTTTTTCTTTGTCTAATCACAGGGGTTGAAATGTTTGAAAAATAAAAATAAAAAACCATGTCCAATCATTAACCCCATGTTTGGCTATTAATTGGATGAATAATGGATAAATGATTTTTTTGAATAAATGGAATATCTAGAGTATGGATGAAAGGTGGCCTTCATGGATGTAAAATTCAAAAAAAAAAAACTCAATTCTAATTAAAAATAAACCAAATCTATGCAACATGGTAGGTTTGGATTGTTGTTGAACATGTTTAATTTCAAGCCTTAAGTTTGAAAGATCCAAAAAATGAAAAACAAAAAGAAAGTCCAAGTTAAAATTGTTTTGGACCCCCCTATCATGAGGCTTTTATAAGCCTTGTGAACCCCCTAAACATCTTGAACTTGGTAGGTTCAACCTAGGTTTGGGCAAGCTTGGAATTTTTGTTAATAATGGTGATGGGACTCTAAACTCTTCCCACCACCCAGCTCCTTTCCACCCCCTACCACCCCCCCCCCCCCAACCCCCCACACCACA